>Ga0082212_10001648_pt1 | contig 32890 bp, 23 predicted proteins | sample TergutNt197P3_FD_71548 | JGI IMG/M metagenome (GOLD analysis project Ga0082212, IMG submission 71548) | Neocapritermes taracua P3 segment gut microbial communities from Petit-Saut dam, French Guiana - Nt197 P3 | ecosystem: Host-associated > Arthropoda: Insects > Digestive system > Gut ... | reverse complement strand
TTGCGGTTTGCCATTGCGTCCATCTGCGTATAGTCGGCGAAAAGGCTTTCCATGTTTTCGGGGCGTATGCCAATGCCGGTATCAATGACGGAAGCGGTAAGCCATAAAAGGCCGTCGCCGGACATTTCGCTCTTCACGCTGAGTTCAACGGTTCCTTCTCTGGTGTATTTAAAGGCGTTTGATAATAGATTGTTAAGTATCTGCTTAATTCTTAACTCGTCGCCGAAAAGGCGGGATGGCATTTTTTCATCAATATTGAGAATGAATCTGATGGGTTTTTCTCCCATGCGCATGATGCTTTGTGTTACCGCGTCATTAATCACGCTGGGGATATCGTACTCCACCTGAACAAGCTCAAATTTGCCCGCCTCTATTTTTGAAATATCCAGAATGTCGTTTATCAGGTTAAGGAGCGCGGCCCCGGCATTGTGCACCTTTTTGATATTTGCCTCGGCTTCCGCGTTCATCCCTCCGGTTTGAAGGGTCAGTTCGGAAAGGCCGATGACCGCGTTAAGCGGGGTGCGCATTTCATGGCTCATATTGGCAAGGAATTTTGTTTTTGCCTCTGAAGCGGCCATCGCCGTTTCATTCAGTTCGCCGAGCCTTTTATTCTGCGCTTCTATTTTATAAAACGGCTTTGCGGCAATCCCGGAAACCAGAATAGAAACAAGAATTCCCGCGATAAGAAAAACGATGGCTGAAAACATCAGGTCTTTTTGCATGTTTGCTTCGGGGCTTTCATTCAAAGGAACCAATACCCCTATGCGCCAGCCCGCGATAGAACCGCTTATTCTTCTATAACTGCATAGACGTTCCATGCCTTCAAAGGGGTAAGTCCCTGATCCGCTGTCGTGGGTAATCATCGTTTGGAAGAAATCGCCGATTGCCTGGCTTTCCGGGTCTGTTTTCGCCTCTTCGATGAAATTGCGGCGATCAATTACCAGGTCGTTTCTGATGCTGGCGATTATAGTGCCTTCCTCATCGGTGATAACAATGCCGCCGGACTTCCAAAGCCTGAATTCAGAAGTCAAATCGGTAAATGCAGTTCCCGGTATTGTGGCGGATAAGACCATGTCCGCACCCATAGGCACGAAAACATGCATGATGAACGCGCCGTTTACGCTGTTGTAGTGAGTGACTTCGGGGTTTTCTTGTCCCTGTCCGGGCAATCAATTCAATTTTTTTTGGCATTTTACGAAATCACGGAATAAAATTTGAATTCCGTGCGGCGGTTTCCGGGTAGCACCAGATGACGAAAAAGTGAGGAAAAGTGAACAGAAAATTATCGCTTGATGTGTTTGAAAAATATTTACTTGAACGAAACTATCGTCCATCAACTTCTTATGATTACGCAAAAACACGTGTCCCAAAAATTTGCGAAAAAGAAGAAATATCTGTTGAAAAACTCGCAGATAACATAAGACACTATGTTGAAAAATATGGTGTTGGCGGTAGCGAGCAGGAATTTGGTAAAAAAAGTCACAGTTCTTATATTTGCGCATTAAAACGATTTGAAGAGTTTATTGGAAGTAAAATATGAAACATGGTCTCACAACGATTGCCGCTTTTGCGATCCTTTCCTTTTGCTCCTGCGCCACATCAGAACTTTCGCTGACGAAAGCAATAGAGAAGTCCGCCGAAAAGATAGCGGGCGAACTTCCCGCCGAAAGCCGCGTGGCAATCGCGGCCTTTGAATCTCCAAACGGCAGCCTGTCGGATTATATTATGGAAGAACTCGCCGACGCGCTCTTTAACCGTAAAATCGAGGTCGCGAACAAGCAAAACCTTGCATTCGCTCGCAGGTATCTGAACCTTCAGCCATCAGGCGATATCAGCGACGAAGCCGCGCAGTTGATTGGAGCGCTACTCGGCGTGGAGTTTGTGATTACCGGACAGTTAAGAAACATTGGAGACTCGTACCGCTTAACGGTAAACACAATAAATGTGGAAGCAACAGCCCGCGAAAGCGTTATCCGTTTTAATGTGCGAAACGACCAAAAGACGCAAAAAATGATCGCGGCTTTGGACAGTCAGCCAAAAACGGCAAGATCAGCCGGATACGGGATGGACGGACAGAACGCACCGCAAACCGCGCAAGCATTTATAGAGCGCGGCATACAGCTTGCCGTCCGCGGCGAATATCTGCCGACAATAGCGGATTTTACCGAGGCTATACGCCTTAACCCGCAATCCGTCGAATCATACGTGCTACGGGGCAGGGCTTTATACGCCGCCGTTTCAAAGGTTGCAAGCGTTGAAGCTGATTTTGCCAATTTTGTTACATATACATCAGGCGGACGGGTTTCCGCGGGGCGGAAACGGGTTTATGACCAGGCGATAGCGGATTTCAGCGAGGCGATACGTATTAATCCGAATAATGCCGCAATCTACAGTGAGCGCGGCAGGGTGTATGGTTTGAAGGAAGATTATGACCGGGCAATCACTGATCAAACCAAAGCGATAAAGATTGACACAAATTATGCGCTTGCGTATTTACGCCGCGGCGCGGCGTATGGCTCGAAGGGTGACTACGACCGGGCAATTACCGACTATACTCAGGCGATAAAGATGGATCCAAATGATGCGAGTGCGTATTCAGGCCGTGGCGCGGCGTATGGCTCGAAGGGTGACTACGACCGGGCAATTACCAACTATACTCAGGCGATAAAGATGGATCCAAATGATGCGAGTGCGTATTTAGGCCGTGGCGCGGCGTATGGCTCGAAGGGTGACTACGATCGGGAAATCGCCGACTTAAATCAGTCGATAAAGATTGACCCCAATAATGCGGTTGCGTATAAAAACCGTAGCGCGGTATATAGCATGAAAGGCGACTATGATCGAGTAATCAGCGACCTGACCCAAGCGATAAAGATTGACCCAAATGATGCGATTGCGTATTCAACCCGCGGCGCGGCATATGTCATGAAAGGTGACTATGATCGAGTAATCGCAGACGTGACCCAAGCGATAAAGATTGACCCAAAGGAAGCCGATGCTTTTGCGTATACAATCCGCGGAGCGGCGCATCATGGCAAAGGCGACTACGACCGGGCAATTGCCGACTTAAACCAGGCAATAAAGATTGATCCAAATTATGCGCTTGCATATTCACAACGCAGCGCGATGTATCTCAGTAAAAGCGACTATGACCAGGCAATCGCCGACCTGACGCAGACTATACGAATTGATCCGAATAATGCTTTAATCTACAGTGAGCGTGGCAAGGCGTACCTCGGTAAGGGCGACTACGACCGGGCAATTGCTGACTTAAGCCAGGCGATAAAGATTGATACCAATAATGAGAGTGCGTATACAAGCCGCGGTAGAGCGTATCTCGGCAATGGCGACTATGACCGTGCAATTGGCGACTTAAACCAGGCGATTAAAATTAATCCCAATAATGCGGGTGCGTATACAAGCCGCGGAGGAGCGTATCTTGGCAAGGGAAACTATGACCGTGCAATTGGCGACTTAAACCAGGCGATTAATATTGATCCCAAGAATGCGGGTGCGTATACAAGCCGCGGAGGAGCGTATCTTGGCAAGGGAAACTATGACCGTGCAATTGGCGACTTAAACCAGGCGATTAATATCGATCCCAATAATGCAAGTGCTTATGCAAATCGCAGCAGGGCGTATCGTATGAAGGGCGACTACGACCGGGCAATTGCCGACCAAACCCATGCGGAAAAGATTGGTCTCGCTGCAGATACAATTACAATACAGGTTCAATCCGTGCAAGTGGGCAATGCCGCAGGTGGTTCGTCTTTGGCAATTGACCGATTGGATCAGGCGACAGTGACACTCTTAAAGAAAGAACCATGGCGGGAAGGATTGTTGCGCGCTATGGGTGTAAATCCGCGCTATGGCGCAATGCCGCCGCTTTCGTCTGCCGAACAAAGATGCAAAGCGATGATAGATCGCCAAAAGCGCAATTGCGCTTATTCGGAATCCGGATCGTGCAGTCCATCAGCAGTTCAGCGCGATGTAGCAGCGTGCGTGGAAAACCTTCGGCGAGAATGGCTTGCCAGGCGTTAAAAAATAAAGATGTATGTTTGATATCAAGAGGGCAAATAAATGGCGGTAACTTATGTGGAAATTAAAGATTCTCCCGTATTCAAAGATAAGTTCGCAACTGATTTACACATTGGCGTTAACGTGTTTATCGGCGGTAACGGCACGGGAAAAACTACGCTCATGAAAGCAATGTATAAAAAAATTAGAACAATTGAATTTCATCGTACTCTTCCTCCAACACCGGGTAAAATTATCTTTAATGATGATAAAAACGAGTTAATATCTGACAGTGTCACCACGAGTATTGACAATACTGAAAATCTTCATGTTGTCTATATACCGGAAAAAGATATTCTCGAACATGCCAAAGGGCTACTTACGTTTATTGAGCAAAAACAAACAGGATTTGATGATATATACAAAGGCGTCATAATTGCCGCGCAAGACGTTCCAACACAGAAGCAATCTGAAACACAAAAATCTGTCGGACAAAAAATCGCTGCGGTAATCGGCGGTGATGTGCGTTGGGACAAGGGCGATGGTTCTTTCTATACGTTAAAAACAGACGGCAGCCGCGTACTATTTGCCAATGAAGCGTCAGGCTATAAAAAATTCGGTTTTCTCGGTTTACTGGTTTTAAGCGGTCAGCTTGAATCCGGTTCAGTTCTTTTTTGGGACGAACCTGAAAACAGCTTGAATCCCGAACTTGTGCCTGTTCTCGTGGGTATTTTACTTGAATTGTCAAAAAGCGGGGTTCAAGTGTTTATAGCTACGCACGACTATGGCCTTGCAAGGTATTTTGACGCGCGAAAAGATAAGAGTATCCCTGTAATGTTCCACAATATGTCAAAAGGTGATGACGGAAAGGTTATTTGTTATTCATCTGATGAATACATTAATGTGCCTGAAAACCTGCTTGAAACGGCAAGCACAGAATTATTTAAGGCGGTTGTTGCCGATGCGATGGGGGTGCATGACGATGAATGACACATTCGACGAGGGAAATTTACGCTTTGATTTTTCCGCTTGCGGCGTGGCTGAGCGGTTTGACATGGAAAAGGCTAATCCTTACGGATTGAAGGCAGTGGACTTCATTGTCAATACTGATCACTGCGTATATTTTGTCGAGGTTAAGGATTATCAGAATCCGAACGCTTCAGCGAAGAGACGCAAAAAGGATTATGAAATGCTCATTTCGGCGGTGACAGATAAGAAATCGGCTTTTTGTATCGAAATGGGAGTGAAAATTAAAGACAGCCTCCTCCGACAGTATGCTTTAGGCAAGTCATTTACAAAAAAGGTTGTGTATTTGCTTTTTATCAATTTAGATAAATTGGGCGAATCTGAACGCGGGTTATTAAAATTAAAATCGAAAATTAATGGTCATGTGCCTACAGGGTTAAACGACGACATGTTCGGCGCGTTTACCGGGATTTCATTTGATTTGGTGAACGCGAAGCAACTTAAAACTCATGGGATTTCTTGTGCTGTTTGCTCGAGCCGTTCGGCGATTTCGGAATAGTTCATCTGATCCACGTTTTCACGCAGCCATTTGGCAAGACCGTCGTCTGATTCATATTCGAAGCGTTCAATCTCTTCCATAAATGCGTCAATATCTTCGGTTTTGTAGTTTTTGCATGCGGCGAGCAGCTTTGAGAGCGTTTCAGCGTCCGGCCTGTCTTTTTTTGGTTTGTCACTACCCTTTGTTGCGCTATTACCGTCTACAGACGCAAGCGCGTTTTCAATGTCAGTTATCAATTTTGCTACCGTTTCCAGTAAAGCCGGGTTGTTGGCCGTAATAAAATCGAGGTCGCCGCGCTTTCCCGCCTGTTCCAGTTCTTCCGCCATAAATCCTGCCGCATCCGCGCCGATGCCTCGGCATGAACTCTTCATTCCGTGAACATTGATTGTATAATTTTCCAAACCGGCTTCGTTGACATCCCTGAGCGTTTCAGCAAGCAGCCTGGTATTCGATGTGAATGACCGAAGTATCTGTATATATGAATTCATATCGCCGGAAAAGCGCGCCAATCCCTTTCGCATGTCCAGTCCCGCGATTTTTTCCGCGAAAACACGCCGGTCATATCCGCTCCTTCGATCAGCGCCGCTGCGCCGATCCTTACCGCCACGTTTATCACCGGGTTGTTGTGCGGCAAATGCTTTTTCCAAATCCCTGTTTCGCACCCAACGTTTAATAACAGCGTCAAGGCGCTGAATTTCAATCGGCTTGAACACAAAATCCTGAAAGCCGTGCTTTAGGAACATCTCGTCGTTTCCTGTGATAGCGTTGGCTGTCAAGGCGATTATCGGCACGGTTTTGGCGTATTCCGTTCCGATTTCCTCACGGATGATTCTGGTCGCCTCTATCCCGTCCATTTCCGGCATCATGTGATCCATGAATATTGCGTTGTACCTGACTTTTTCGCCGCGAACCGCGTCAATGGCTTCCCGCCCGCTTGTTACGCAGTCAATCTGCATATCGTATGGCTTCATCATCCCGCGCGCCACGTCAAGGTTTGTCGCTATGTCGTCAACAACCAATACTTTCGCATACGGCAGACTGACGCGCGACAGGCGCAAACTGAGGTCGCGCTTGCTGTCGGAGTATTGGAAATTTTTAAGATTATTGACAACTTCCGACCCTATGGGCGCGCCGTTGACGATTTTTTGCGGCAGTTTCGCCGTGAAAACACTGCCTTTGCCGAATTCACTTTCAACGGAAATCGAACCGCCCATCATTTCCGTCATCTTTTTTGTGATGGGTAAACCTAGACCCGTTCCTTCAATCTTGCGGTTTGCCATTGCGTCCATCTGCGTATAGTCGGCGAAAAGGCTTTCCATGTTTTCGGGGCGTATGCCAATGCCGGTATCAATGACGGAAGCGGTAAGCCATAAAAGGCCGTCGCCGGACGTTTCGCTCTTCACGCTGAGTTCAACGGTTCCTTCTCTGGTGTATTTAAAGGCGTTTGATAATAGATTGTTAAGTATCTGCTTAATTCTTAACTCGTCTCCGAAAAGGCGGGACGGCATTTTTTCATCAATATTGAGAATGAATCTGATGGGCTTTTCCCCCATGCGCATTATGCTTTGTGTTACTGCGTCGTTAATCACGCTGGGGATATCGTATTCCACCTGAACAAGCTCAAATTTGCCCGCCTCTATTTTTGAAATATCCAGAATGTCGTTTATCAGGTTAAGGAGCGCCGCCCCGGCATTGTGCACCTTTTTAATATTTTCCTCGGCTTCCGCGTTCATCCCTCCGGCTTGAAGGGTCAGTTCGGAAAGGCCGATAACCGCGTTAAGCGGGGTGCGCATTTCATGGCTCATGTTGGCAAGGAATTTTGTTTTTGCCTCTGAAGCCGCCATCGCCGTTTCATTCAGTTCGCCGAGTCTTTTGTTCTGCGCTTCTATTTTATAAAACGGCTTTGCGGCGAATCCGGAAACCAGAATCGAAACAAGAATGCCCGCTATAAGAAAAACAACGGACGAAAACAGCAGGTCATTTTGCATGGTCGCTTCGGGGCTTTCGCGTAAAGGCGCCAATACCCCTATGCGCCAGCCCGCGATTGAACCGCTTATTCTTCTATAGCTGCATAGACGTTCCATGCCTTCAAAGGGGTAAGTCCCTGATCCGCTGTCGCGCGTAATCATCGTTTGGAAGAAATCGCCGATTGCCTGTCTTTCCGGGTCTGTTTTCGCCTCTTCGATGAAATTGCGGCGATCAACTACCAGGTCGTTTCGGATGCTGGCGATTATAGTGCCTTCCTCATCGGTAATAACGATGCCGCCGGACTTCCAAAGCCTGAATTCCGAAGTCAGGTCGGCAAAGGCAGTTCCCGGTATTGTGGCGGATAAGACCATGTCCGTCCCCATTGGCACAAATACATGCATGATGAACGCGCCGCTTACGCTGTTGTAGTGTGTGGTTGAAATAATCCTTTCGCCGGCAAACGCCCTTTGAATGTAATGACCCTCCATTATCATGATTTCGTCGTGGAGCGGGTCGCCCACATTGGCGACAACGGTTTCACGGCTATAAACGGTCAGCGATATAAAATCGGAGAATTCTTCAATCTGGGACGCCATTGCATGCGACATTTCGCCCGGCGATACGGTCTTTAACAGGCGCTCGGCAATCGCGTCGGCGTCCGATTTCAAAAGCCTGATTTTAGTGGAAACCAGTTTATCCGCGACATCGCGCGACAGAGCCAAATCCTTTTCCATGGTTTCGGTAATATTCTGCCGGGTAAATAAAAGGTTGGAAATAAAACTTGCCGCCGTAAAAACAAATACAATCAATATGATAACCAGGGCGGCTTTAAAACGCATTGACATACAAGCTCCTTTATAAATTCGCATCTTTTATGTTATTTATATCTTGTACATTTTTTCTTATTTTAGCATAATTTAGCGAGGATGGTGAGATGTGGAAAATAAAAAAGTAGTTCTGTCAATTGACGACAATCCGCAGCAGTTGCAGGAATTCAAGGCGGTTCTGGGCGCCAGGTATGATTTTCGGGCGGTAAAAGCCGCTTCGGAGGCGATAAGCTTTTTGAACGCCAACAAGGTGGATATTATCCTGCTGGATATTTTAATGCCGAATATTTCCGGCCTTGAATTTCTTGACGATATACGGAAAATTCCCAGCTATATGGATGTGCCTATAATTATCGTCAGCGGCAATACGGACGCGGATTTTATGACGAAAGCCAAAAAATCAAACACTTCCGATGTGCTTGCCAAGCCGGTAGCGGCGGAAGCCCTGATTAACTCAATTGAAAAAGCCCTTGCCAAGGAATAAGTAAAATTATGGGCAAACTTGCTCCGGTAATAGAAATTGACGAAGAAAAATGTATCAACTGCTACGCCTGTATAACCGCCTGTCCCGTTAAATACTGCATGGACGGTTCGGGTGAAAAACTGTTGGTGAACCACGACCAGTGCATAGGCTGCGGGAATTGTATTGCGGCATGCCATCACGACGCCAGGCTGCCGGTTGACGATATTGAACGCTTTTTTGCCGATCTTAAAAAAGGCGAAAAGATGATAGCCATAACCGCTCCCGCTATTGCCTCGGTTTTTCCGGGCGACTATCTAAGGCTTAACGGCTACCTGAAATCGCTGGGATTAACGTCGGTGCTGGATGTAAGTTTTGGCGCGGAACTCACGGTTTATTCTTATATCAAGCATATCAAGAACAACAAGCCCAGAATGGTGATTGCCCAGCCATGTCCGGCAATCGTCAGCTACATCGAAATTTATTACCCGAACCTGCTGCCGTATCTCTCGCCCGCGGACAGTCCGATGCTGCATTCCCTGAAAATGATTCGAGAGTATTACCCCAAATATAGAAACTATAAAATCGCGGTGATCTCTCCCTGTATAGCCAAGAAAAGGGAATTTGAAGAGACCGGATACGGCGATTACAACGTTACAATGCTTGCGCTGAAAAAATATCTGGAACGTGAGAGAGTCAGTCTTTCAGGCTTTCCCGCCGTGGACTACGAAGGCGCGCCCGCGGAACGCGCGGTAACTTTTTCCGCGCCCGGAGGCCTGTTGGATACCGCCGAGCGTTTTGTTCCCGGAATCAGGCGCAATACCAGAAAAATCGAGGGAGTTCATACCATCTATCCTTATTTAAGGAGCGTCTCGCATAACATCGACAAAGTTGGCATTGAGTTTCCCATGCTCATAGACTGCCTGAATTGCGAGTTTGGCTGCAACGGCGGCCCCGGAACAGGTAATGTCCATAAAAGTCTGGACGAACTTGAAACCCCTGTTCGCAAACGCAGCGCGGAGCTTGAAAAAAAGATAAATCCAATAAAATGGAAAATAATGTACGCAAAATACCACAGGGTTTTGGGACGTTATTGGAGGCCGGGACTTTACAAACGGACTTATCAGAATCATTCAGGAAATTACACGATCAGGCAGCCCGACAATGAACAACTCAAAGAAGCATACAGGAAAATGAAAAAGTTTACCGAGGCGGATATATACGACTGTACCGCATGCGGTTACGGAAGCTGCAAGTCGATGGCGATAGCAATTTTCAACAATCTCAACAAACCGGATAATTGCGCCCATTACAACCTTGGACTTCTGGAAGAAGAGAAAAAAACGACCGTTTATATCAACAGGCAGCTTAAGGAACACATCAGCCGCGCGCTTGGCGTTATCGAGTCAATCGTTAATCTCGTGGAAAAGCTAAACAGCAGCATCAACACGCAGGCGGAAGCGGTAGGCCGATCTTCGCAGGTTACTGAAGACATGTTAGGTTCGATAAAAGGCACTTCCGAAGTTTCGCGGCAAAAGCGGGAATCTGTATCGAAGCTGATTGATGACGCGGCAAAAGTGCAGGAAGCGATGAAAGATACTATTCAGGCGTTTCATAGCATTTCCGAATCGGTTGACGGCATCTCCGCGGCAATTAAAATCATCAGTTCCATAGCGGCCAGCACCAACCTGCTTTCCATAAACGCGGCCATTGAAGCCGTTCACGCGGGAGACGCGGGCAGAGGCTTTGCCGTGGTAGCAGATGAAATCCGCAGTCTATCCGAAAGAACACGGGAAAATTCGCGGGATATTTCCCAAACCCTGTCGAACATCATCGATGGCATCAATGTTACCGCAAAGCGTTCAGAAGACGCGGGCGATTTGATAAACGGTATATCCGGCGAAATCAACGAATTTGCCGTCACCATGGCCGACCTCATTGATACATTGGGAAAACTGTCAACCGATAGCGCCAATATTACCGGCGCTCTGCAAAACCTGCATGAAAACAGCGTTATGGTTCAGTCCGATTACGGCGAAATGTTTTCCCTTACCGACAAACTGAGATATGACATTAATTTCCTCGCGGCAATGTCGGCGGATATCGTCAAGGCGATAGAGGAAAACGACCATGAAATAATTTCCAGGTTATCCGCAATGGAAAACAAGGCAGCGTTTGCATCATAGCATTTCTCCCTGGGAGCGCGGGCGTCCTCGCCGGCGTACAATAAATATAAAGCGCGCCGAAGGCGCTTCTAATGTATGGGCGCGAAAACTCGCGCCCATACACGGGGAACACGCGCCTTCGGCGCGCTTTTTATTTATTACACGACCGGCGGGACGCCTGCGCTCCCATGTCTGCGGGATCATTTGTTCCTAATTTGCCACGGAAGGCGCGGGCGAGGATTGCTTTTTTCATCAAATCGATTTTTTCAATTACATCGTAGAGTTCGCGCGCGCGTTTTTCTTTATCAAGCATGCTGTCGAGAATACGGACGATTTCATGTTGTTCGGGGAGAGTTGGAATACGAACAGATAACGTCGATAATTCTTTTTGATTAATTTTAGGTAAAACAGAACGCGACCCTGCGTTTGAGGCCTGTTCAAGAAAGTTTTCCGAAAGCATATAATGCCATAAATATCTGTTATTTTCCTTTGCTTCAATTGGGTACATGTCTGCACTGCACAATCCGTCAAAATCTATTATTACTATTTTTGATAAGTATGGCCGAATTTTAGTGTAAAGTATTTGGCCGGGATAAAATCGATGTTTACCACTCGCCATACCGTCTTCGCGGATTGTGTTGTATTTTAAAAGTACTCCCGTTCTTTTTTCGATAGAATCTGGCGCTATGTGAGGAAAATCAGGATAATTTTTGGGATCGACAAGGTTAGTTTTTATTATGGCAACATCTGTAAAAAACTTTGTCTTCCAGCTTTCTAAATCTATGCCGTTTTCTTCGCGCCATTTGGCAGTCAGTTCGCCTGTAAATGCTTTGTGCATAATGGCGGCTTTGCGAGCTTCAAAACTGTCGATTGCGGATTGCGCCAATTCTTTCGCGCGGTCGAGTTTTTCAAACAGGTTTTCGATACGTTCTACGATGCGCTGCTGTTCTGCCAACGGTGGAAGCGGGAATACATAGTTTTTTAATTTTCCAATACTTGTTCTTGCGCGCGTAATTCCCTGAGTATTTTCTCGAATTTGATTTAAAAAAAATATACTATTAATGCCATTGACTAAATATTTTGTATCTACAATATTACATGGTGTAAATTTTATTGCGTCTGATGAAAGAATAAACATTTTTTCGTGATTAGGAACAATAATAGCCCTGCCCGCCGGCATCATTTTTGCGATGACAATGTTTCCTGAATTTACAATGCTTCGCGCAATTGTTTTCGCGTGTTCAAAGGAAGTATATTTTTTATTATCTTCGCGCCATCCTTCTTCACCAATGTTGCTCAATTGAATTATTCGAACTTCTTTTTTTGTTGTATAGTGCACCTGCTTCAAATTACTTCCAAATGGACCATCTGCGATCTCTTTTGCCAAAGTATAAAATTTAACCCAAACCCAATTTTCCGGTATTTTATACGGCTGCTCATTCTCAGGCACAAGCGCCCTCGATAATAATTCTTCCCGCGTAAGCATTTGTTTGTCTGTCTGCTTTTTCGCTTTTTTCATCAGTGTAAGTTTCTGTGATATATCAACGCCAGACATGGGAGCGCAGGCGTCCACGCCGGTCGTGTAGTAAATTAAAAGCGCGACGAAGGCGCGCCCCTTGAAGCGCGCCATTGGCGCGCGTTTATTTTTTTATTTGTACGCCGGCGAGGACGCCCGCGCTCCCAGGTCTCCCATGTTAACGGAGGGCGCGCAATTCTTTTACTACGCTCATGATGAGATCAACGGCCTCTTCCAATCGCGCGGCTATCTCTTCGCCGCTTTCGGCAGGGTCTTTCAGATCGTCGTAATCCAGTACGCTTTCGTCACGGATAAGGCCAAGATCAAGGCTGTCGCCTTTAGCGGCAATCTGTTCGCGGGTAAAACTGCTCCAGCGTTCATCTGCAACTTCCGCGCGGTCGTCCGCGTTGTAAGCTTTCACAAAATCGTCAAAATGCCTGTGCTTGAGCGGAGTTGTTTTTCCAAAACCCGGCATGTTTGTACGCAGGTCGTAAAACCATACCTCTTTTGTGTTGCCTTTTTCCGTTGATCCGCGCGTGAAAAACAGCACGTTCGTTTTGACGCCCTGAGCGTAGAAAATTCCTGTGGGCATGCGCAAAACGGTATGCAGACTGCACTTGTCCATTAAATCGGCGCGTATCCTGGCGCCGTCGCCGTCGGCAAACAACACATTGTCGGGTAATACGACGGCAGCGCGGGCTTTGCCGCCGCGCTTCAGGCTGCGATAGATATGCTGAAGAAAGTTAAGCTGCTTGTTTGAAGTGGGAAATGTCAAATCGTCGCGCGTGGCGCGTTCGCCGCCTTTCTTTGTGCCGAAAGGCGGATTGGTCAGCACCACGTCAAAGCCGCTCATCCGCTTGCCCTGGTTTGACAGCGTGTCCGCCAGCAGTATTTCGCCTTCAATATTGTGGAGCATTGCGTTCATCAGCGCGAGGCGGTGGGTGTCGTGTACAAGCTCGCAGCCTGTGAAGGCCTGTTTTTTCTGGAACTCCTGTTCTGAAATCGACAGGTCGAAATAATTGTCAGTGCGTTCCTTCACATAGCGGTCGGCGGCAATCATGAAACCGAATGTCCCGCACGCGGGATCGTTGCAGCTTTCACCGGGCTGCGGAGCGACAAGATCGACCATCACGTCTATCAGCACACGCGGAGTGAAATACTGCCCCGCGCCGGACTTCTTTTCATTTGCGTTCTTTTCGAGCAAACCCTCATACAGGCCGCCCAGCCCTTCTTCCTTGGCTGAGTACCAGTCAAGCGCGTCGATGCTCGCGATAATCTTCTCAAGGTTTTTAGGCTCGTCGATGTTTGACCGCGCCCCTGAGTATATTTCACGAATCCGCCCGTCACAGTTCGCGCCCAGATGGTTCAGCAATTCGGTATAAAAACGCTTCAGATCAACGCCCTGCTTTTTGACAAGCGTGTCCCAGCGGTATCCGGCTGGTATATGCTTTTCCGCGTCGACGGTCTCTTTCGTCATCTTCAGAAAGAGGATATAGGTAAGCTCGGTGACATACTGGTGATAGGTTATGCCGTCATCGCGCAGCACATTACAGAGGTTCCAAAGCTTGCTGACAATTTCCTGATTATTCATATAGAGTTCACCGTATCCACTGAAAACGTATTTTTTCTTTCTTTTCTATTGCGTCAAAATCATGATGATCGGCAGTTAAAAGCGTTCCGTCCGAAACAAGCGTTTGCGCCAACGCGATGGAATCGGCAAGAGAAATTCTGTAGGCTGCTTTAAACCGTCCGGCTTCCATGAATACCTCGTCAGAGATTTCATGGTAAACGCCAATAGGCAACCGCTTGACTTCCATATAAAACTGATCGGCGCGTTCTTTACCGTATGCGCGAATAAGGTCGTAATATACTTCAAGAAGGTTTAACTTATTCATCGTCAATACAATTTCGCCCGCCGCCGCCTTCATGTAAAAAGTATCCACAGTTTCCGCGCCCGGTTCGTCTGACAGGACGGCAAGCATTGCGCAAGCGTCCAAAACATACAGATTATTCATCGCTCTATATCCTTTTCGACCTGCTTGTTTTCAATAAACTTATCCACAGAGATTTTTCCATCCGCAAACATCCCGCGTAGCGGGCAGCCCTGTAATATGTTGGTTATAGGCGTAAGACGGATTTCTCCGTCGTATTCACGCACTTTAACTTTTTCAGTACGAATAAGCCTGAAGAGCGGCTCCGGCAAAGTCCTTGCGTCCAACATTAATTCGGTCATATGTAACACTCCCGTTTTTGTACATCCTGATTATTCATGCAATTTTTCCTTCATCTTCGTACAGGTATTCATTCAATTCCAGTAAATACGTTTCCAGTTTGCCTGAGAATTGTTTGTTGATTCGCTCAAATCCGCCCTGTGTTTTAAATGAGCCGGTATCGAAAGTTTCGCGGTCGATGACCGTTTCGGCCAATAAGGTTTTTTCGATACGCCCAAGCCAGTCAAGTTCCATCTTTGTAAAATTGTGTTTTTCACGGAGTTTGTCAACCGCCCGCCTTATGCGATCTTCATGGCTGATTAACGGAGAACCCAGGGCATAGCGCCGGATGTAGCTGACAATGTCGGCGGCGATATTCTCGTTTTTCATCTCGCGCCACGCAGTGTTTAGCCGCTGTTCGGTAAATTGGCGACCGGCGAGTTCCATCCGGAGGCTTTTTAGACTTTCCCGCGTCAGATCATGCGGGCGGGTGCAGACCACTTTAAGCGCGGCAATGGCGTTGATGTTGTTTTTGATAAATTTCCTGAATTCGGCCAGGTAATCCTCAGGCGTCCGGCCCTGTCCATATCCGCGAGTATGGCTGACAAGTTCATCAGGTTTTTCGGAAACAAATATCGCGCGGCCGCCGTGCTGCCCTTCCTCGTCCAGTATTTTAAACAGGCCGGGCTTGCCCAGAATGTATTCTTTCGCATCACCCGGATTCATGCCGGCCAGCATTTGGGCAAACTGCGCGGGGTATAGTCCTCCGCAAAGGAAATGAAAATGATTCAACTTCTCATCGTCCAGGGCGCGTTCCCTTCGCCGGATTTTGGCGATGATAATTTCAACAAGATTTTTCACCTGAATTTCGGCGTCCAGTTTTTTAAGGCCGTCGATCAAATCTTCAAAAGAGGCGGATACGTTTTGCGCCACAGGTTTCATGGTGTTGACCGGTTCAAGAGACTCATACACTCCCACGGGATCGTATATTTCAAAATGCGTTTTTCCGATTTCGGGACACAGGCGCGTTGCGCGTCCCAGCATCTGCTCAAACAGGATGCGGGATTTCACGCGGCGCATGAAAACCAGCGTTGTGATTTTCGGCACGTCTATCCCGGTCGTGAGCAAATCGACTGTCACGGCAATGTTGGGATATTCTTCATTCTTGAAATGTTTGATTGCCTCTTTCACTTTTTTCGGATTCCCGCCGCCGGCGCTGCCTGTGATCTTCATAATCGCGTCGTTGGATACGCCCTTTGGCTCGTAAACTTCCTTCAGTATTTTCACTATCCGGTCGGCGTGGTCATCGTTCACCGCGAAGACAAGGGTTTTGCCTTCGCCCTCAGGGTTGATGTCTTTTGCGATTTCCTCCAGAACGGAGCGGTTGAAAGGCTCCGTAATTACGCGGCGGTTAAAGCTCTCAATGTCGAAATCAAGTTCGTCTTCCAACTCCGCGCTGTTGGTAATCTCGCCTGTGACAGTGTCATAAATGGCGATGGTTTCGCCCGGCATATATTTAATGCCGGCGTTGCGCAGTTTTGTGCGGATTTCGTGCGGCGCGTCGTGATCGACGAGATAGCCTTCGATAACGGCGCGGCGGTATGAATATTCAAAAACGGGCTTTCCGAAAATCTCCGTGGTGTGCAGCGCGGGCGTTGCCGTAAGCGCGATTTTTACCGCGTCAAAGTAGTCAATCACCGAGCGGTATTTGCTCACAAAATCGTCATGGTCGCGGTAAATCAATTCATCATCGCCCATTTCTCTGTCGAGAATATATCCGCGATGCGCTTCGTCGACCACGATAAGGTCATAATCCGTAACAGCGGGCATTGATTCGGCGTCGTTGTAGAAAATGCGTTTGATAAGGCCCTGAATCGTTGCCACATGGATTTTTGTTTCCCTGTCTATGTCCTTATCGTCGAGATTCTTTATGTCGTAAATCTCGTGCAGAGTCATCAGGTCTTCGATTTTAACTTCCCTGAAAACATCAAGCGCCTGTTCTCCAAGAGCGGTGCGGTCAACCAGGAACAAAATCCTTTTGAAACGGCCTGATTTCAGGAAACGGTAAATCATGCCGAGTACTGTCCGGGTTTTGCCCGTGCCTGTAGCCATCGCCAGCAGCACGGTTTGATTGCCTTTGACAATCGCCTTTTCAGCTTTTTCTATGGCTTCGATCTGATAAGGCCGCAGGTTCAGCCCGTCTTTATCACGAAGCAGATCATAGGAAGATTCGGCAAGTTTACGGTTTGCGAGAGCGCTGTTTTTATCAAGCATATCCAGCAAGCCTTGCGGGCTTATCCAGCCGCGCAGGGCTTTTGGAATATTTGTGTCCTTGCGCGCGTCGCGGAACCACACGCCGGATTTCGTTTCAAGCTGTCCAAGATAAGGCCTGCCGTTGGCGGCAAACAGGAACGGCGCTTTGTACGCGCCCCAGTGTCCAATCACATAATCCGCGTGTTCGTCCTTTATGCCAATGCTATATTCACGGCACTGGTTGTCAATTACCGAAGGAACATCAATGTGCGCGGCTTTTGCCTCTACAACGCCAACCAGTTTAAGACCGATAAAAAGAGCGTAATCGGCGCTGCCATATTTGCAAACGTTTGAATCTGTTGGCCACTCGGCGATAGCCATGTTCCGGCCTTTGACAGGGCGCGTTCCTTTGGAGCAGCGAAGTTTTTCGGTATCCGCCTCCCAGCCCGCCTTGCGAAGCTGCGCGTCTATAAGGTAACGGGTTTCTTTTTCCGACCGTTTGAGTTTTCTGGCTGCCCTGTCCGCGTATTGCCTGCGTTCCGAAACGTCAACACGTTTATGAACCGGTTTTGATAAAGCCGCAGCATGCGCTTTTTCCAGTTCGGCTAAAAGTTTTTCATTTTCTTCAAGTAATTTTTGATAGTCCGCCTGGTTGCGCATGTCGCCGGGCGGCACAAAATCAGCCGGTTCGTATTCGCGGTCGCCGTATGTCTGCATGAACCAGACCGAAAGCGTATGGCTCATTTCGAGCAGCGTTTTGCATTCCTCCAATGATTCATATCCTTCGTGTACGGCCTCGTTGCGCCTTATCCTGATTATATAGAATATATCGCCAATTACTTTAGGAATCAGATCTTCGAGTTGAAGGACTTTTATTCTGTTGGCATGGGTATTGTCTTTTGCGGGCGGTGTCAGGCCGTCCAGCTCGAACATGTAATTGACGATGGTTTCCGCCAGGGAACCCATTTTATACAGGCAGGTGTTCGGGTCTGAGTAGAGGTAGCTCTCGGCGAGGCCGCCCATCTTTTCAAGCGCCGGAAACAGTTCCGCAAGAAATGAAAAATTGCTATTTACCATGTACGCCTCCAGCCATTAGTTTAGCGTATTAATTTACGTTTTTTGGGTTTTTATAGGCGGTATCAACGTTTTATGGGGTGATGGCCTGGAGCGGGAGACCGGGATCGAACCGGCGACGTCCAGCTTGGGAAGCTGGCATTCTGCCGCTGAATTACTCCCGCTCAATGTAACTAATTGATATTGCAAGAATTAGTCGTTTTGCAATATCCTGCGAGTAACAATAGAGTAACAAGAGAATTCATTTTATTTAATTTTACTCTTCTCCTTTTTCCAATTTTCTCTATCGCTTTCATCTCGAATAATAATTTATCCCCCTATAACACTTTTTTCAAGAGATGAACTCATTTTCAAGCCAAGAATAGACAAAGGCTGCGAATTTGACTCAAATCTCCTATGCACAGTACGTCTGCGCATAATTTGACAAGTAGAAAAACGGATATTATTAAAATTTTTGAAACCAGGCGGACTGGATGGAAGGAAAACGCAGATTAGGCGTCTGCCCGCCGCGCACAACCACTGTTTTCCGTCAATACCTACTTTGAAGCATAAAATTTAACCATCTCTGCATTAACTGACAAATAACGCCCGTAGTGCCTGTTTGACAAAGGAAATATGATAATAAAACGCACGACAGAACGAAGTGTCCCCCAAGACACAATCCCTAAGCCGAAGGCTTAGGTTTCGCGAATTTCGACCAATAAAAATGTTGTTCGCTATTTGTTCGCTATTGTTCTATAATATTTCAGTATTTGTTCTGCGTATTTTTAGGGATTGCTTTTCAGAGAAAAAGCGAAATGAAAGAAATTTTACAGGAAATTCTTGACAGTTTAGACGAAAAGCCGCCGCGTTCACGCCTCATGCCGTACCGCGAATTTATTATTGAATTGCGCCGGCGCAAATACACATATAGAGATATAAGGCAAATACTCTGGGAAAAATGTCAGTTGCAGGTTTCTATCAGCACGTTGCACAGCTATTTACGTGTTCAGAAAAATCCGAAAAGAATCAGCAGAACGGACGTTGTTTCAGGACAACCAAAACCACAGAGGAAGAAAGCGCCGGAAAAGATACCGATTTCTGCATTATCCAAAAAAAACAAACCCGCGAAGCCATTTATTGAGGCGAGGCAACGAATCGCGGCGTTCAAACAACAACCGGCGAAAAATGAATCGGAAGTAACGCTATTCAAATTCGACCCAGACAAGCCGCTTCACCTAGTGGTTGAAAACTAAAAATCTGAAACACATGCGAAACTATATGCCGCGCGGCGATTGCCTCATCGGTAAAAATGGAAAGATTTACCAAATTTACCATTGACGGCCTGCCACTGACGCCGTGTTGATTTTGCGCTCAAATGAGCTACAATTTCAAATAACTATGAGGTAATCGTATGAATGATATGGTTCGCGCACGCGTTGACATGACTATCAAGGACGAAGCGGCAAAAGTATTAGCCGGTATGGGGCTGACGGTTTCCGATGCCTGCCGGATGACATTAACGCGTATTGCGCGTGAAAAAAGGCTACCTTTTGTAGACGAGCCAAACGAGGATTCTCTGTCTGCAATCAGAGAAATTGACGAAGGTAAGGGAGTACGCTTTTCTTCCGCAGAAGCCTTGTTTGAAGATTTGGGGATATAATGCGTATCCCCGTCCGCTCCAGCCAATTCAAACGGGATGTGAAAAAAGCTGAACGCCGCAACAGGCAGATGGATAAGTTACGTGATTTGCTCTATCTGCTTATTCAAGAACAGCCATTGCCGCAAGCGTACCGCGATCACCCTTTGAAAGGAAATTGGAAAGGCCATCGGGGCATACATATTGAACCGGACTGGATTTTGGTCTACCGGATTGAAGGCAATGATCTGCACCTAACCCGTACAGGCACACATGCGGATTTATTCGCTCTCTGATATCCGGTATTACCGGTACATAATTATTCAACGTTTTAAGGGGCTTGAGTCTCCCATAGTATTCTTGTGGGGTTTGGATACTATTGATTTAGCCCGCAGCGAAGAATTGCTTTATATTGGAATGAGCCGGGCTAAGTCTTTGCTCATATTAGTCGGTAATGCCGCTGTCGTTGATACGGTACGAGTATGCCGACAAATGATTGAACTCAATCAAATGGATACAAAAAATCAAAACCAACGAAACTGATACAGATAAAAATACGCTTCCAAAATAGGGAGACAGAAAAGGTGTATGCATACCAGAAGGCAGATAATGAACGAATAGTGTGGTTATTATGGTAAAAAGAAAAAAAATGGGCAAAGAGGTTAAGGATGTAATCATCCCGGTAGCGCCGCTCGAATCAGAGATGGACGCTCCGTATTTTGATCTCCGCGATTCAATTGTGGCGCGAATCAGAGAAACCCGCCTGCGCTTCTTAATTCAGGCGAATGCGGGCATGATTGAATTGTATTGGAATATAGGCAACGATATTTTACAGAGGCAGAAATCCGAAGGATGGGGGGCGAAAGTGATTGACCGCCTTTCTGCCGACATAAAAAAGGCGTTCCCCGAAATGAGCGGTTTTTCAGCCCGCAACCTTGGTAATATGAAGCGTTTTGCGAGTATTTGGCCTGATTCCGCAATTTTGCAACATGCTGTTGCAAAATTACAGTGGCGTAGCATTTTGAAGCTCATCGCGAAATTAAATGACAACGCGAGGCGTGAATGGTATGCGCAAAAAGCATTGAAAAATGGATGGAGCAGCGTCGTTCTCGACCACATGATAGATTTACGCTTCATTGAGCGCGAGGGCAAAGCCGTCACAAATTTTGAGGCAGCGTTACCGCCAAGCGATTCTGACATGGCAGTACAGACATTCAAAGATCCGTATCTTTTCGACTTTATCGGGACGGCTGAGGCGCGGCGCGAAGCGGAAGTTGAACGGGCATTAGTTGAACATATGGAAAAATTCCTTTTGGAATTGGGACAAGGTTTTGCTTTTGTTGGCCGGCAGGTGCATTTGGAAGTAGGCGGAGACGATTTCTATATCGACCTGCTATTTTATCATTTGCGGCTCCGTTGCTATGTGGTGGTTGAGCTGAAAACCACGAAATTCGAGCCCGGCTACGTCAGCCAGTTAAATATGTATCAAAATGTCGTGAACAAGGTTCTGCGCCATCCGGACGACAAACCTACAATCGGCCTGTTGTTAGTGAAAGCGAAGAACAAGACAGTCGTTGAATATTCTCTCGCGGGATACACGAATCCTATTGGGGTTGCGGACTGGCAGGATCAGTTAACAAAAGAACTGCCTGAAGAACTGAAATCAAGTCTGCCTACCATAGAAGAAATCGAGAGAGAACTGGACGACTCTAATTTTGCAACGCCTGTTGCAAAATTAGAGGAAGCGAATAAATAAAACGGCTTGCTTGTAACTCTGATGACAAATTGCCCGCCGCTGTTCGCGCCTATGTTGGCAGAAGTTACGGGGCATCGAACGGTTGTGTATTCTTTATTGCGATCGGCCTGAGTGAAAAGTGAAAAAGTACCGACGCTTTTGTTTTTATTATTGTCTAAAATTGTCTATTGAAGCACACTGCAATTCAATGTTTTATGGCGCACAAGATGGTACGTAATTTTGGAATATCGCTGTAAGTTATTGATAAATAAACTAGAATGTCTCCAGACATGGGAGCGCTGGCGTCATCGCCGGTCGTGTAAATAATAAACGCGCGCCAATGGCGCGCTTCAAATGTAGGGGCGCGATTTATCGCGCCCCATTTTATTTTTTACACGACCGGCGAGGACGCCGGCGCTCCCATGTCCTGCGCTCCCATGGCTACCATGGCTGGAACTTTTATGTCGAGCGCCACGCCACTGATGCCATGTTGATTTTGCGCCCAAATGAGTTGCAATACAGGCACACATGCGGATTTATTCGCTCTAATATATACGGTTATCCGCCGCCGACGAACTGCACGATTTCCACATGGTCCCCTTCCGATATTGACGTGGAGTCCCAATCTGCGCGGCGTATGATTTTATGATTGATTTCCAGCGCCACGCGCCCTTCAGCTATTCCAAGGAATTGCAGCAGTTCGCGCGCGCCGGCTACAGCAGGAATTTCTCGTGTTTCACCGTTGATTTCCAACGTTATTTTATTCATAATGAAAAATCTCCATTAAATATCGCCTTAAAGAGGTTCCCATGACATGGTTCTATTGTCCCACGCAAGTCTGTCTGGAGTCAAACGCATTAAAAAACAACTCTGCCGCGCTAAATGGTTTGGGTAAACGCTGCCTGGTTGTAACCGGCAAAACATCGGCCGCGGCTTCAGGCGTGCTTGACGATTTAGCGTCCGTACTTCCGCCGCTTGGAATTGCGTACGAAATTTTCGATGAAGTCGAGCCAAATCCATCCGTACACGCCTGCCGCGAAGGCGGTCGGCGCGCAAGGGCATTCGGCGCGGAATTTATCATAGGCGCGGGCGGCGGATCGGCCATCGACGCGGCAAAAGCCGTCGCGGCTTATGCCGTAAACGATATGGAACCTATGGCGATATTTAATCCTCTCAATGTTCCGCCGCTGCCTGTCGCCGCAATTCCGACTACCGCCGGAACGGGCAGCGAGGTCAATGGGTATGCAATCCTCACAATTCCCGAGATGGGCGTCAAGCGCACTTATTCATCTCCACGCGCGTTTCCTGTCGCCGCTTTCCTTGATCCGCGCTACACCGCCAGTCTTCCTTATGACCAATCCGTCAGCACGGCGCTCGATGCTTTTTGCCATTGCGCTGAATCATACTTCTCGCCAAAAGCCACGCCGCTGACCAGGGCGTTAGGCGTAAAAGGCGCGAATCTGGTATGGCGCGGTTTGTTGGCGTTGGAAGCCAATGACGTCGGGGAAGCAGTTCGTACCGATTTGCTGACCGGCGCGATGTTCGGAGGAATATGTATCGCCCATACAGGCACAGGTTATCCGCACCCAATGGGTTACAACCTGACACTGCATCGGGGCATTCCGCATGGCGTGGCATGCGCGTTTTTTGAAGGAGAATACCTGCGTCGGCAAGCGTCCGCTTCAAAAGAATTGTACAGTGATTTTCTAAGACTCGCCGGGTTGCCAGAAGAAATGCCGGAAAAGCTAACCACGCTTGCCGGGCCGATGCCACGCCTGACGGCGGAGGAAATCACGCGTTACGCAAACCTTATTGCCGGGGTTAAAAATTTCGCCAATAGTATCGGCGCGGTTGCCGCTGATGCGGATTCTATTGCCGATTTATACAGGGCAGTTATTGGAAACGCCTGACATGGGAGCGCGGGCGTCCTCGCCGACGTGCAAAGAATAAAACGGGCTGAAAGCCACTTCAAGGGGCGCAGCGCGCTTCGCTCCTGCATTTGGAATGCGCTCCTTCGTCGCGCGTTGTTTTATTTTTCCGTGTTGAAAAATCTCTGGTCTATATCCGGCATATTTGACATTATTTCCAAGGCGTCCATTGTCCACCTGGCGGCAAATCCACCCGACACGCTGGCGCCGATATGGCTTATGCTGAAATCAAGCGTGTAGTTATGCGGCACTGTCAGATCCCCGATTTTCCTGAAATCTCCGAATGATTCAACAAGGGTGTAATAAGTTTCGCTATTGGTTGCAGATACTGAAATATCGCCTGGTCGTACGTAAGCCCCAAGCAATGTTGTGTCGTCCTTCGTTCGAACTTTGTATTCTGTGCATAAATGGCGGTAGGTTTCCTGATCGAAATACATGCGGATTTTCATGTCACCGTGATAATCCTTGGGGCGGTATTCAAGTTCGTACACATCTGCCCCGCCCAATTTTGTTTTACGAACCTTCATGCTGGCTTTTTTGTTCTTTATGTCCAGAAGCGGCCAGGCGTTTGAAAGAATGCCTCCCAGCATGCCGTTCTTCATTATTTTATTGTAGCGATGGATGAATTCGGCGATGGGAGTTTTTGAACCAACAGCGTAGTTTGCAACGGTCACGGTCTTGCCGTCGTAAGCAAAATGCTCTCCCGGATATGTAAGCGTATCCGGAAAACGCATGAGGATGCCAAATTGAGGCCCCTGAGATACAATCGTGAATGTTCCGCGTTGATTCGGAAGCCCAAGAGCGCCAATGATAAAATTAATAGTCGCGTTTCCGGTAAAAACTATGGATTTTATTTGGGAAATCACGGCCGGATCACCTATTGATTTCACGTGTTCGGCAATCAGTTGTTCCGGCGATGGATTGCTTGCGCACACCCCGGGAATCTGAACTGTGAGAATACAACAGGCAATCAGTAAGAAAACAATGTTCCTTTTCATATGCTCCTCCTGTAAGTCGTTGATCATTAATAAATCTAACATAACATCGGAAAGGGAACCGGATATAATATCGGGTCTCGCATTCCTGCAATGAATCATTACCTGCCCAATGTCCCGGAGAAGATATAACTAGGCAAAGCCCTCAGCCCTTAAATTTTTGCCGCTCCGCCGACAATGGATCACCTTAGGGGTTAATCCTTCGCCGCCTTTGCGTTGCGAAAATGAACTCGATAAAACTCAGACGCGCTCCGTCGTATAACGCATCCTACTGACTCCGCCTTACATAATTGTCGTTTCGTCAGGGATAAAATCGACCATTGCCGCCGAACCGTTTAAGATGCCGATTCGCTCAGCGCGCAAGGAGCTTTTACTGCTATGCCCGAATGTTCGCTGCCGCTTACCGTTCATCATTATACGTTCCACCGTCATAAATCAATTCTGCCGTCAAAGTTAATCATAATGTTCAATCGTTTTATTATTCAAGGCCAACGATACAAAAAATGCCGCACAACACAGACAACCGGGACCGCTGCCGCTCATCGCGTACAGAATGCCCGTAAGTATTGCAACAGCCTCTAAATAGTATCCTGAAAATCTACTCTAATCGGCGTTTGCATTGGGAAACAATCGGGCCAAATACTCCCTACGGTTTCAGTAATACTCAAAGACGCAGGAATGCGAGTCAATAATATATCGCTCTCCATTGCGGCTTACGGCTTCCATATTGCTCTTCCTGGAAGCGATTTGTCAAGGCAGCCACAAGATTCATGCCGCCGTTATTCTTTCGGAGGCTGCATGGGCAAACCTAAAATCGAAGTAAGCGTTTGCCTGAGCATCTCTTGCTGATTAAGTTTCATCATGAGGTTAAAATAACCCCCGATTTCCGTAATATTCATCGGCGCAGGGATACGGGCCGGTTTTATATCGCTTTCCGTGGCAATCCTTCTAAGGATATCCAACTTGATTTTTTGCACCTCCGGAGAGGTTTCCTGAGCCAGCAACTTTATTGCCAATGCTGCCAGATCTCCGGGAACGCCGGTATCTTCCGAACTATCCGCCGCTCCTTCTTCAAAAGGACCTGTAAGTATTTCCGCAGAAGCATCTGCCGTTTCATCTGCAAAAGTATCTGCCTGTATTTCATATTGCTGCATGGGATAACCACATCCCGGACAACTTACAGCCTTATCGGAAACATTTTCTTTTCCACATTCAGGACAATTTTTTAGTGCCATATTTTATTGGCAACCTCCGAAAATCCATTTTTTTATAGAGGTTATTGCAAAACCCCTGGGAGCGCGGCCTTCTAGCCCGCAAATCTTTTAAAAATGCGGACAGGATGTCCGCGCTCCCGGGAAAACCGGAGGTTTTGCAAGAACCTCTATAGTTGATTTTTACATGTAATAATACCGAAAATTTTCGATAATGTGTAAACTTTATCAAGAAAGCGCTTATTAATTGCATGTGCGGGCGAATCGCTTCGTTGCGCGGTGCTCGTAACCTCGACATATTTCTGTATATGCCTCGGTTCCTGCGCTCCGCGCGCCTTGCGCTTCATCCCGCACAGATAATTAATCAGTGCTTTCTTAATGAATAACTCCTGTTTCAATATCTATAAATTTTATTAATCCCTTTTCGAGAGTAGGTTCTTTTAAATGCGTAATCCGTGCACGACCTTCATCAGAAATAGCATCTAGTGAAGCGGCATATTCAAACGATATTATAAAATCACTAAATTTTACTCCCCTCATCTTATAGTTTTCATTCATATCCTTAAAGTACATATGGGGATCGTCGCCTGTTGTACCCATTGCAACAAGTAAACGGGAAGTACTATAATACTCGCTGTTTTCTTCATTAAAATCAACGGTAGATAAAATTATCGGCCCGTATGATTTTAATAAATTAAGATAATACGAAGGCGGATTACTTGCAAATGGCTCGGTTACCAAGTTTAACGATTTGATAAAATCTCTATCCCAATCGTCAACCCATATTGTGAAAATACCGTTGCTAAAATTTTCAAGATATTTTTTATCAACTCGCAGTAGAACAGATTCAATACTTAAGGGTGCGTGTTCTTTCCACGAGGTTAACATACAGACGCATTTCAATGTATCTCCTTCACCCTGCGGTACTGTGTAAAACGGTAGTTCACTACCCTTCCATCCAAAAGTTTCTTTTAAGTTTTTATTAGCAGCCGTACTTCCAGCAACAGCGCCGCCTGTGGTAGTGCCGCCTGTGGTAGTGCCGCCTATTGTAGTGCCGCCCGTGGTAACGCCGCCGGTAGTAGTGCCGCCTGTGGTCGTGCCGCCGGTAGTAGTACCACCCGTGGTAGTGCCGCCTGTGGTAACACCGCCGGTAATCGTATCGCCGGTAAGAGTGCCGCCGGTAGTGACACCGCCGTCAGTAACGCCTCCCTTGGTAGTGCCGCCATAAGTGGTGCCGCCCGTGGTAACACCGCCCTTGGTAGTGCCGCCCGTAGTAGTACCGCCCGTAGTAACGCCGTCCTTGGTAGTAGCGCCGGTAGTACTGCCACCGCCGCCGGCAGAGTTGCCGTTTTTACCCGCAATTTTACTGTCCTTAAGTATTTCTGTAGAAAGTTCCGCGAGTTTTGCCGTGGTATCCAGCACCTCTTTTCTTCCGGAAGCCGCGCTGTTTGTTCCCGCGTTTAAAATATCTTTCAGTTGGTCAAGACCCGTAATATCTGCAAATGTCGGAGTCTGCTTTCCTACCAAAGCAGAAATCAAATCGGGAACCGTTACAGGCTGTGCCGGCGTCGCGCCCGGCAGATTTAACGCGGTAATATCTTTTGTTGTTTTGTCCGCAAGATAATCCGTATCGTTGAGATAAGAACTGTCTATTTCCATCTTATCAATAGGCGAATCTTTCCAGTTCCAGAAACGGGTAAGGTCTATCAGTTCGCTCACATTGGTTTCGCCAAGCACCGCCTCGCCAATCATGCCGTCGGTGGGAAGGGAAATGGTGGTGGTAGGCACCCTGAAACAGTGCGTATGATAGCGGTACAGCGCGTCCTGTACTTCAGCGGCTGTTTTCTTCAGTTTTTTCGCCAATTCCTGCGGATAGGTGAACGGCAGCAAAATACAGTTGCCGTAGAACCCAAGCATTTTTTTAATATTCACGCAATTCAGCAACGGAATATTGATGACGTCTTTGCTGTTTGCCTCGGGTGCGACGAGGTTTGTGCCATTTGAAGTTTCATCATCAACAGTAGGTTCGTCGCCTTCGTTGCCTATATTTTTTATTTTGCCGAAATCCATGTCAATTGTATATTGTTCGAGCATCATGGCGCGTTCGTCGTCGCTGAGCGAAGCCCAAACAGCCTGGGAATAGTGCAGGGTACCGGAAGCAATGTGGTGTATGGTTTCTTCCATTTCCTGCAATTCGGCATAGCGAAGAACAGGCGTACTGTTTGAAAGACTTATTATAACCGATGAGGTAAGGCTGCTGCTTGAAAGCATTATATTCAAATTACTGTTGCTGTGAAGTTTCGGATTTAAAATAATCGGTGCCCCGAGATTAATTATTTCTCTGGAAGAAAGAGTAACCATAGGCGTACGGTAAGCCTCAGGCAATTGAGACTTATAATGCGCAATTTCCCTTTTGTCACCACTACTGTTTTTGTCATCTTTAGCCAAATGCCATTCTTTTTCATGCATTTTATCCAAAGCCTTCTTTTGAGAAAAAGAGAGGCTGTCTTCGTTCTGACAAAGCGTATATTCAAGTCCCTCGCATGAATAGTTAAGTGTTACGTGCGAAAGATCGTCATCCGTAATGGTATTGGGTACCATAAAGGAACAGGTAACATCTTGTTGAGTGGTGATTATCGGTTCGCTTTCTGTCTCAAATGGAATTAAAGATTTAATCTTCACGACATCTTTTTGTTTCCCATTTCTTATATCGCGGATTTCCTGACACAAGCCCTGTCTTGTTTCACAGTTCGCAGACACTGCTCTTCGAGTATATTCTGCCGTACCAGCAATCGTACCTTTTCTGTTTTTCAAGGTTAAGGATACAGTTAAGTCATCAAATGTCAGTAAATCGCATTGAAACGTTATTTTTAAATCTCTTGAGCCGACATTTACATTTTCCATTTTCCAATCAGGATATGCCGCGTATTTCTTTATCAAATTCAGTCCCGTACAATATTTATACGGCAAAGCATACATCAGATTGTCGGCATATTTTAAAAGTATATCGTAACGTTTATTAAACCTTTCCCTGTTAAAATTCGTCAGATTTGGGGCGTAGTTCCCATCAGGGATAAATTTGATTAACCTCAGCGGCACAAAAAGCGCCAGGTCTATTCCGTCAATGCAGGTTTCGAGGCGAAAGCGTCGCATCACTTCCCAATACTGAATGGTCATGGTATGGGAATGATTGTGATTGGCTATAATTTTGGTTGCCACCGAATTGCTCTCTTCGCTGGCTGCGGTACGCATACTGATGCGTTTGGACTGAGATATCCTGTCGGCAGCGCTTTTGATGCTGTGTTGGAATAGTTGCGCGGCATTTGATACTTCGTTGTGGGCGTTGGACTGACTGGCGGAAGCCGATCCGCTCCCCCTGGCGTTGGAAGTGGCGCCGGATAATCCGTGTGCGCTTCCAAGATTGAACATCCCTTGAGCGACATTAGCCGCTCCGCCATATCCGCCGCCAAAACTATCGGCATGCGCATTGTAATTATAGTCGGAATTGCCATTTAACAATTGGTTCAACGCATAATTATAGGCTGCGGTGGTATCATCCGCTTGCGTTAATTCATACGATTGGCTGTCGGAATCTACTCCCAGGGCGTCGTCCGATACGGAATACGCCTGTTTGTTTTCCCTGACCACCAATCGCTGTTCTTCGCCCGGCGCCAGTACTATCGAATAGAGCAGCGAACCCAGGGCAAAACCGTCGGGCACCCATGCCTGGTGCATGTTGAGGAAGTAACCGATACCCAGCGACGCCATTTGCGGATAACTGTCGGGGTTGGTGTAAAGCCGCGCCTTAAAATCCATGACGTCAACAGGTTGTTCCAGCATTCTCCGCGCCGTCCCTTTCGGACCCAGTACGGGTTCTACCAAACGCTGCAACATGCCGTAGTTGAAAACGCGCGAGGGAGCGGTATCGGTTGGGAGATGTATGGCTTTGTCGCCTTCGCCCATCAATTTTACGCTGGGTAAGGCTCTTGCCAATCCTTTGCTATATCCTTTAAATATGGCGTCTATGATTATAAATTCTCTTTTTAGTACGACGACTTCCTTGACGCCATTTTCATCCGCTCTCGTCTCCTCCTGATAAAATCTTGCTTCATACTGATTGTCGCTGGATACAAGATTCTGCAGGATGATTTCCAAATCGTTGCTATATGGTTTGACGGCTGATTTCAGGTCATTATATAATTCAATTATTCTCTCTTTTTTCTTGTTATAATTTCTTTCTAAATCCGCGTTTTCAGTCTTGCTGGCAGTATTGCTATCCAGCTCTTTTAATTCCCTGGTTATCCTTGATAGTTCTTCTTTTAAACCTGCAAGTTTCTCTAATTCTTCGCGGGTTAATCTGTCTGCCGGTATGGCTTCAAGAGGTGTGATTTGTGTTTCAACAACAGTCTTGTCATACACCAGCATGGCCCGTCGAATATTTACCGTATCTTTATACGCAATCAAATCCGCTATGGATTTCAATTCGTAGAACAGGTTCAAAATTTCCTGCTGAGGAACAGCCTGTATGATATCGGAAGCGCTCCTCAAAAACTTTTGCTTCCATGATCCGTCCGATGCCGTGAAGATAATGCCTTCCTGCAAATTAAGTTTTTCAGGCAAAATGATGCGGAAATATCCGCTGCCGTCCGTGTAGGCCGACGGTATTTTTTCCGTATCGTTTTTATCGGTTGACGAACTGGAAATGCCGCTGATCTCTACCAACAGGTTTGGATATCCCGTTTCGTAAAATTCGCTGATTGTTTTTTCGCCGAAAATTCTTCCGCTGATGACGCAGGGCAAGGGAAGCGCCAAAGGCACATTCTCCAAAAACGCCAGACCTTCCCGTATGATTTCCGCATTTGTCTTAAGCGCAATCGGCTGAAAATCTTTTTTAAAGAGATAGAACGGTTCCTCTTCGTTATATTCAATATAAATGGAAGTGGAAGAAACATTTTTAACAGATTTTTCAAAAAGTTTAACTATTTCTTCTTTAGTTAATGAGTTTTTTCTGTTGGGATCATTGATTGCCTTGGCAAGTTCGGTTTCAAATGTTCCCTTGTTGGCGCAGGAATGGGTGTTATAGCCCTGGGCTGCTTCAATCAGGCCGACCAGTTTCGATTTTTCCAACAAAATGAAATCGGGTTGTGTCAAAACCAGCCGCTCCAAAATCGGATAGGCAAGTTCTTCATCCACTTTCGAAAGGTCGTCGGGGTTGCGTATCCCGATTTGCACCAGCAAATAAGCCATATCTGTGGTGATGCTCTCCACCTGCCACAAATTAGCCTGCTTTACCCAGGTGTTGACCAGTCTGACATCTACATCAAGGTTGTATGCCAGTTTCTCCCTTTTTGCCTGCGTTTTTGCTTTCGTCAGCAATCCGGCAATATCGTATATGCCTTCCGCTTTTAACTTTGCCTGCATGATTTTGCTGATGCCCTTAATCGGAATCAGCGATGAACTGACGCTTTGCGATTGATCAAACAGGAGCATCAAACTTTCTATGGTTCCCAGGTTAAACCACCTGACAAAATCATAAAGCGGAGAACTGATGTGCCATTTATTCCAAAAAGTCGATTCTTCTGACTGGATTTTACTATCGTATTTTTCTTTCCAGTCGGTGAAGAAGTCTTTGGCTACCCGCAATTCTTCTTTTGTGATTTTCTCGCTTGGCTTGAGTTTCTTGTTTTGTATTTTGATCTTCATGGCGGCAAGGGGATCTTTGCTGCCATCAGCGTCTTTCAATTTTTTGTATAAATTGATTTGTATCTGCTGGTCGGCGATGTTTGATTTTGGAGCTTCGGTTACGGTCAATGTTGCCATTTCACTTTCTATCGCATCCAAACCTGCTACTGCTGCTACGCAACGATACCGGAAGCCGCTATATCCGTATGGCGTTTTGCTAATGGTCAGTTTATTTCCCGTCATGCCGCCGTATGCGGATAATGTTTTTTCAATATTATCCCATTTAAAACCATCGGCGGAAATTTGCCATTGGTACGCGGGAGCCGGAAAGCCCGTAGCAGTTACGGAAAAATAGGCTTCCTTGCCCTCTTCGACCGTTAAGTCTTTGGGCTGCGAAAGAAATTTCGGCGCTTCCTGTAACTTTAAAGCTGCGGCACTGCTTGTCGCGCTCCCTGCCGAATTTTTTACAACGCATTTGTACTTGCAGCCATCCAAAGTGGTCGAAGAGTTGGCAATGGTCAGCGTATTGGTAGTCGCGCCGCTGTAAACAGCGTCGTTTTTAATGTCTACCCACGACGTACTGTTTTTTGCGGAAACCTGCCACTGATAAGACGGCGTCGGGTTGCCTGTGGCAGAAACTGTAAACGTAACTTTTGATCCGACATTGGCGGTTGTGTCTTTGGGCTGCGTGGTTATTTGGGGCGCAGTATCGGCAGCCGCTACCGTTACGGCACATGTTGCCTTTTTCCCGCCGACTGCTGTTGTTACTGTTATAGTCGCTTTTCCTACTCCCTTTGCCGTAACCTTGCCCGAAGCAACGGTTGCCACATCCATGTCGCTGCTCGTCCAGGTTACAGCTGGATTTGTTGCGTCTGGCGGAGCAACGGTTGCGGTAAGGGTTTTCGTTTCACCTACTTTTAATGAAAGCGATGTGGGGGACACAGTTACGCCAGTAACGGCTACGGTTTCATCTAACCCGTCATATGTTAATATGTTACTCTGTGTTACGCCGGAAATGGTATATTTCGCGGTATTTCCGTTGCCTTTTTTGTACGTAAAAGACTGGTCTGAAACTTTATCAGTACCCATAATGACGTTTGCATAGAGTCTGACTTGACACCCGTCCGGTACGCCGTAATCACCAGGACTTGACGTTTTGGAGTTTCCCATCGTTATATTGCCGGTATTATCTGTGCGAACCCACTTGTTTGTGCTATTGTTCAAATATTCGAACTGTATGCTTGCAACAAAACCGCCTGTGTTTTTTAGTGAAATGAAACCTATATCTGCCATAAGATATGCCATCCTTTCAGATCGTCGCGCGCGTGGGTAGGACAAATGACGGATAGGATAAATAATCTGCTTTTTCCTTTACGCACAGGAAGAATAGGCTTATTTTCCAATCCGCCTCCGGTAATTCTGATAATACTAATTATGTCTAGCGGTCTGGCACCACGGAAGTCGCCGCCGACCATGGAATTGATTTTATTCCGGAATTCAATAAAATTCCAAAGGTTTTTAAAAATAATTTTACGGTAATGTAGGGCGGATTAACGAATACGACTTGGAAATGGACTTGAGGAAACGCTGGTCAACCCGGATATTTATACCGATTCTGCCGCTCCTGACTTGACCGGTTTAGCGTGAATTTTCCGGGGTGATTTCGTAAGCATTAGTAAACAAAGCGGATAATTTTTATAAAATAG
>Ga0082212_10001647_pt1 | contig 32912 bp, 33 predicted proteins | sample TergutNt197P3_FD_71548 | JGI IMG/M metagenome (GOLD analysis project Ga0082212, IMG submission 71548) | Neocapritermes taracua P3 segment gut microbial communities from Petit-Saut dam, French Guiana - Nt197 P3 | ecosystem: Host-associated > Arthropoda: Insects > Digestive system > Gut ... | reverse complement strand
TCCAGTTTGTCCACTTTTCCACTCCCAAAAAATGATTTTGCGGCATAATTTTCGATATTTGGCAATTTTTTTTTTAAAAACCCTTTATTAAATCGAAAAAATGTATTATAATATATCATACACGAATTCGCCGCCGAATAGGTTAAGAAAATATTAACAGCGCGAGAAAAGAAAGGAAAGATTTATCAATGAAAAACAAAATCACTGTCGAGCTTTGCGACAAGGAATACGCTCTCCTGTCCGAAGAAACCGATGAATACGTGCAGTCGCTGGCCACCGAAATAAACCAGATGATAGAGACCACCACTTATTCAAACCTGAGGATTTCGAAAGCCGACGCCGCCGTTTTGGCCTGCCTCGATTTATGCGACAGAAACAGGAAGCTCGCCAACAACAACGACAACATGAGAAAACAAATCACTATGTACGTCGATGAAATCGCCTCGCTCAACAAAAAACTTTCGATCTATGAACGGCAAAAATCGGGCAAGCCGCAAAAAAATGCGGAGCTCGCGGATGAAGGAGAAAAGGAAAATGATTGACCTCGAAAAATATATCGCCGGTCTCTGCGGCAAGGCGAGAGAGGCTTCGCACGGGCTCGCGCAGTCCACGCTGACCAAAAGAAACGAAGCGCTGAAGATACTCTCGGACAACTTGCAAAAGCCGGAATCCATCGCGCAAATCATCGAAAAAAACAAAATCGACATCTCAAAAGCCAACGAAAACAATATCGCCCCGGCCATGGTCGACCGCCTCCGGCTCGACGAAACCCGGATAAAAAATATCGCCTCTGCGCTGCTCAAAGTCGTGAGCCTGCCCGATCCGCTTGGCGGCGGCGAGCTCTGGAGCCGTCCGAGCGGCCTATCGATCAGGCGCGTGAGCGTGCCCTTGGGAGTCGTGGCCATGATTTACGAATCGCGCCCGAACGTCACCGTCGATGCGGCCGCCTTGTGCATAAAATCCGGCAATGCGGTTATTTTGCGCGGGGGGAAGGAGGCCGTGAACTCTGACCTCGCCCTCGCCGGGATCATCAGGCAGGCCTTGAAAGAGGCGGGATTCGACGAAAACTGCGTGCAGAAAGTCGAGGACATCACCCGCGAGAGCGCGAACATACTCATGAGGCAGCACGGAAAAATCGATTTGCTCATACCCAGGGGCAACGCCTCGCTGATCGCCAATGTTGCCGAAAACTCCAAAATCCCCGTGATCGAAACCGGCGTGGGCAATTGCCACATATACGTGGATTACGACGCGGATTTCGAAATGGCGGCAAACGTGGCAATGCGATCAAAGGCGCGGCCCTCGGTGTGCAACGCGGTCGAAACGGTGCTTGTCTCCGAAGCGATCTACAAAGAGTTCCTGCCTGTTTTAAAACGGCGGCTCGACGAGCTGAACGCCGAAATCAGGGGCTGCGAGCTGACCTGCGAAATATTGGCTGAGGCGGTACCCGCGACCGAAGAGGATTACTATGCCGAATACTTGGATTTCATAGTGGCGGTCAAGGTGGTGGCCGACGTGCACGAAGCAATCGCGCATATCAACAAATACAACACCAGGCACAGCGAGGCGATAATCACCAACGACATGAAAAACGCGCGGGAATTTCAGGCGAAAGTCGACGCCGTGGCGGTCTATGCGAACGTGTCGACCAGATTCACCGACGGGGAGGAATTCGGCTTCGGCGCGGAGATCGGCATATCGACCTCCAAGCTCCACGCCAGGGGCCCGGTGGGCGCAAAGGAGCTGACCACGGTGAAGTATCTGATCGACGGCGAGGGCCAGGTCAGGTAGCTTGCTGCCTCAATTCTTTTTGCGCCGGAATATCCCGCGCAGAAGCTCGCCCACGGGGGCGCCGCCCTCTTCGGAGATCATGCGCGGCAGCGCTATGTATACGACTGCGAACCTGAGAGCCGCAGTTAGGGCGAACAAATAGTTGTACCGTGTCATTTTCGCGCCGAATACCGCTATGTCGAGGCTCTCGATCCTCGAAAACACGTTGTCGAGCAGCCAGCCGCCGGCGGCGTTTCCCAGCCCCACGCCAAAGCTCTGCGTCATCATGAAATAGATGGCGATGTACATCGAGCGGTTATGCTGCGGGGCGTGGCCGAGCATGATGTTGTTGGCCCCTATATCGAAGCCCGAGAACAGGCATCCCTGAAGCAGCATGATAAAAACCACCAATACCGCGGCCGACGCTTTGTTTGCCGTGAATATCCACAGAAACGGCGCGGCGCACAATATTCCGTTTGTCAGCTGCATCACGGCTTTGTTGCCGTGGGCGTCGATTGCCCTGCCCCAGCGCTTCACTATGAGTATCGAGCACACGCTCGGCAGTATCTGCACCAAAACGGTGACAAGGGTGTTGGAAAAAAGCAGGTTGGTTTTCAGGTGCACCAAATAGAACGGCGAGGACAGGCTGCACGAAAAAAACCAAAGCGTCATGAAGACCGCGAATTTCATGTATTTTTTGTTTTTGAGCACGCCCGAGGCCATTTCGGCAAAACTTTCGCCGCGCTTTGGCCTCGCCGCCATCGGCGGAAATTTCACCAAAAAAAAGCATAAGACATCCAAGGTGCCCATCATGGCCGACAGCGCGAACACGAAAGCGTAGCTGGAAAACCCCGAAAACACATCCAAAAACCAAGCGGTCAGTATGCCGCCCGCCACGCCGAACATGGTCGCGATGCGCGATCTGACGGCAAAATAGCTGCCGCGTATGTTCATGGGCACCAAGTCCGCCGCTAAGGAAAAAAAGCTCACGTTCACAAAAGGGACGAGAGCCGCGGAAACCAAAAGAAACAGCGAGGCCATCCATATGCGGAGCGCGGGCTGGCTCATCGGGACAAAAAACGGCACGCAGCCAAAAGGCAGCCAGCTCATTCGCTGTATTATGCCGCAGGCCAAAAACATCGATCTGCGCCTCTGGGTGCGCTCGAGTATGTAGGAGGCCAAAAGCTGCACGGGGGCGGCCAAGGGCCCGATGGCGCATAAAAGCCCGAATGTGAAATCGTCTGCTTTGAGTTCTTTCAGATATCCGGTCATCGAGACGCCGCCGTTGATGTTGAAGGATATTGTGCCGAAAGCCACGGCAAATATCACGAGTTTGAGCGATTTTATCGTTTGCGCCTCGAGCCCCGCCTCGTCGAACAGTTCAAAGCGAAAGTGTGTTTTTCTCAAATGCGCCGTTTCCTATCTGTTTTTCTTTTTACATTTTGCCAATTGTTAATAAACAATAATTTTATTTTATGGAGGTATAATGCAATGATCAAAGCTTTGGTTTGGTGCGAAAACATCCAGAACAAGACCCAGGAGGACGTGAAAGCGGCCTATCCCGAGGGTATGCACAACACAATCGCGGAATTTTTGAACGGGGACCCGAACATCACAGCCGAGACCGCGACGCTCGACGATCCGAACTGCGGCATAACCGAGGAGCGGCTCGCCGGGATCGACGTGGTTTTGTGGTGGGGGCACGTGGGCCACGGAAAAGTGCCCGACGATGTGGTCGAGATCCTGCACAAAAACGTCGTGGGCAGGGGCATGGGCATAATATGCCTGCATTCGTCGCATTACGCGAAAATATTCAAGCGGCTGATGGGCAGCTCGTGCAGCCTGCAGATCCCCCCTCCCGGCCACGCGGCCGAAAAGCTGTGGACGCTTCTGCCGGGCCACCCGATCGCGGCGGGCATACCCAACCCGGTGGACATCGAGATCGAGGAGTGCTACAACGAATACTTCGACATACCGCAGCCCGACGAATTGGTGTTCAACGCGGCGTTCGCGGGCTGCGGCTCCTTCAGGGGCGGGGCGGCCTACCACCGCGGGCGCGGCAAGGTTTTCTATTTCCAGCCCGGGCACGAGACCTACCCCATCTACCGCCAAAAGGAGATACAGGACATAATCCTCAACGCGGTTTATTGGGCCAACAACAAGACCAGATAGTTTTCATTCCAGCTCGTAAATGGCGCTGTCCGCAGTCGAAAGGCTGCGGATTTCGCCGTTTGGCAAAACAAATTCCCTCTCTTTTGGCTCCGGCGAGCCGGTGTAGTCGAGAATTAACAGGCCGTCGCCCCGGGATGCCGTATATATGCCGTCTATTTTCCCGTCGGGCACATTTACCCCGCGCGAATTCAGAAACTCTGTGAGCGGGTCGAACACGTTTTTTTGCAGCTCCGCGATATTTTCAGGCGAGCCGGAATTGTTTAGAAGTATTGCGTTTTCCCCTCCGAACAGCTCCGGCATCCAGTCGCGGCCGTCTTCAAGGCCGGTAAGCTCGCCTATGCCAATTCCGGCGAGCAGCCCCCCCGAAGATACGAAATCGCGGATCGCTTCGAGGGTTTTTGCGCGGTAATGGCCGTCCACGGCCACGATCAGCGCCTTTGGGCCTTTTTGCAGCAGGCCGTCGGCAATGGTCAGATCGCAGGCGAACGTATAGTCGCAATAATCGCGCAGCAGGCTGCACGCCGCGCTGTTTTCGCCGCGCCTCGCGGGATTTAGCACCATCGGCGTGTCGGGGTAGAGATAGGCGATATCCCTTTTGACCGGCGCATTTTTGTAGGCGCCTATGTTTTTTATGAAATTTTCGCATTTGGCCTTGGCGCCGAGCACATTCGAGCTGTAGTAGTGCAGCCCCTTCGCGCCGGTGGCCGCCGCGTTGTATATGCGGCAAACCGCCCCGCGCTCGGTGACCTGGCCCGCAGGCTCGAAACTGTAATAGGCATCGTAGAAGCTGCCCGCCGAGGCGACCCAGTTTGTGACTGTGAAATTGGCGCCGTAATTCGAGGCCTCGTTAGTTATGCGCACCCCGCCGCCCACGGAGGCCGAGGCTTTGCACTGGGCCGCGAATTCCGCAGCGTGCCAGGCCACCGCGTCGCCGCCGGTGCACATATACAGTTCGGTTTCGGGGAAATATTTTCGCGCGGTCTCCATCCAAAACTTCACATATTCGGTCATCGAGTTTCTGTACCAGTCCACGAAATCCACCCATCTGCGGCGTTTTGCCGGAGTGTCGGCATTGTAGCGCCCCGCCGGTGTGTGCTCGTCGATGCGCAGATTTTCGGGCGGGCTCTCAAGGGGCGGAAACTCCAGATCGTCAAAGCCCGCAAACGAAGTTCCCCAGCATTCGTTCAGGCTTTCGACCGCGGCGAATTTTTCGCGCATCTTTTGTTTGAAATCGGCTCTGGCACACGGGTCGTTGCACCAATACCCGCCGTGCGCGTGATAGAGCCCCGCGATCTGCGTGGGCCAGTTTCCGTGCCAGTCGGACACGATCGATTCGCCGAAGTCGCCGCTTATGCCAAACAGTATGCCCTCGAAGACCGAGTGGTCGGCGTAATGCTCAGCGAATTTTTTTATGAAACGCTCGATGTAAGCGTAGAATCCTTTGTCGAAGTGGGACTGTATCGCGGTTTCCATGTTGTGCTCGAGGCAGCGGTGGCCCAAATGTTCTTTTCCCGCGCGGTACCAGTCGGGCAGTGCGTAGGCGGGCCCCGCGATCACGAAGGGCAGCCACTTCAGCCCCGCTTCCCTTATTTTTTCGAGCTCCGAATCCCAGCGCGAAAAGTCCCATTTGCCCTCGCCCCCGTTTTCGCAGGTCTCCCAGGTGACGTACTGCTCCACCGAGGTGAATCCGAGGTTAAAAAGCTGGGACAGCTCGGCCGGATCCGCCCCGCCGATGCCGCAGCACAGCTCTTTGCCGGGGTTCAGCGTTACCTGTTTTTCTTTTAGGATCGATTTCCACTCCGTGGGCTCGCCGGTGATTTCAAATTCCACTTTTTTTATGTGCTCATTTCCCTCGATGTCCATAACGCATCTAAATCCCACCGCCATGTTCCCGCCGCCGCCCAGTATCTGTCTGCGGCGCGAAATGCGCAAATCTCCGGGCGGGTTGTGGTAGCTGCCCCCCCGGCAAACCTTCGAGCCGCCCCAGCCGTCCTTGAAGCGCTCGGTGTCTTTTACCTGATCGTCATATGCGAAAAACCAATCCTCAGTCCACTCCCAGACGTTGCCCGCCATGTCGAACAGCCCGTAGCCGTTCGGCGCATAGCTTCCAACCGGCGAAGTGTAGGCAAATCCGTCCGAAACCGCGAAGTCGCGCCACTGGTAATCGCTTGTGCGGTCTGCGTAATTGCACCCGCCTCCGCCAAAATCGTCCCCCCAGGGATATGCGGGCCCATCCAAGCCGCCCGCCGCCGCGAACTCCCACTCCTGCTCGGAGGGCAGGCGCTTTCCCGCCCACTTGGCGTAGGCCTCGGCTTCCCCCCAGCTCACGTTCACCACGGGATAATCGGGGTAGTTTTTAAAATAGCTGCGCATGACGGGCCAGCGCGGATCCGCGGGGTATGGCCGCCCCGCCGCGTCGCAGTATTTTTTGAATTCGGCGTTCGTGACCGGGCAGATATCCATGTAAAACGGGGGCAGGCTCACGCTGTGCAGCGGCCGCTCCTCGCCGTACCCTTTGTTTGAGCCCATCGTGAATGTGCCCCCGGGTATATACGCCATTTTTTTATCGCCGCCCATAAATTTTCCCTTCCTTTCGATTCATTTCATTTCAAGATTTTTTCGATTTCGGCGCGTTTTCTTTGCAGCATCCCGCCGACCACGCTTATATAGAACTGCACGTCCAACATTTCGTGGACAGAAGGCTCCGCGCGGCGCAGATAATCCTTGACATTCTCCCAGCGCCTATCCAGGTTCTCGATATTTCCCGAAGCGACGCTCCCGTAAATTTCCGCCATGTACAAACATAGCTGACCGTGGATCACAAGCGAACCCCATAGCTTTTTGCGGCAGGGTTCGGTTTCCTCTTGCGCAGAGCTTAAAATGCGCGGCATCATGGCGTTCACCGTCTTTGGTATTTGGGCGAATTTTTTTGCGGCGGCTTCGTTTACCACCGGTTTTTCCCCGCGCAGGTACGAGGTGTCGCACAGCCCGGTGAGCGCTTTAAAATATTTTTGCATTTCGTCCCCATGCTCCCCGAAAGCCTCCGAATAATATTTGGCGGCGACCTCTTCGAAAGATTTGGTTTTGTCCCACAGGGCGGCGCTCATCGCATACATTGAAAGGCCGGTGGGGAAGAAGGCGCGCTGCAGCTGGCAGCTCATCATGCCGTTGAGCTTCATCTTGTCGAGGTTTTTCATATCCTCGAACAATATCCGCGCCGTGTGATATCCGCCCAGATCGTATATGTGGTCCCACATCAGATGATAGTCGAAGTCAAAGCTGTCCCCGGAAAACTGCTCTTGCCACTTTGAGAGCCGGCGGATGTTTTCGCTCACTTTCGAGGGCATCACAAGCTTGTTTCTGACATAGGGCATAAGCTCGGGCAAATCGCCCGCATCGCTTGAATTGATGAAAGAATCGGAGTATGTGCGGGTGATGGGCGCGAACATCAAGACGAACCTGCCGGGGTTATTCAGGCGCTGCTTTTGCGGCTCCCACAACAGATCCACATAAATCAAAAACACGATCTTGGCCGCCGCGGATTCTTTTTCGAGCAGCTCGTCTATGCGGTTGAGCATCTGCACGTAATAATCCGAGGGGAGCGTGTCTATGCAGTTTTCGCACTCGCAGTGGTTGTTGGCGCCGTCGGCAAGCCAAAAGTGCAGATAGTCCACATCCGGGCGCCCTTTGCAGTAGGTGGCGATCGCCTCCGCGATCTTTTCCCGGACCTCGGGATTGGAATAGCAGAGATTGGTGTTCAGCGCCACGCCGTAATAGAAATCGCGCTTGCCGCCTATCATGGCGAGCATTTCGCGGGTTTCGGGCGGCAGCTCATGCTGCTTGGATTCCCAGCTTGCGCCCTCGAGTCCAAGCGGGGCGCAGGTCCAGCCGTGGCCCACCGCATGGTACATCATGCCGCGCTCTTTTATCTGCTCCGCGTGGGCGCTTGCCGCCGAGCGCACCGTCTCCATATCCACGGGCTCCGGCGCGATATACGGGTTTTCGGTGTTGTACCATCTGTCAAAAAACGTATAGGGCGTAGTAAATTGGGTGAAATAGGCGTTCATTCCCGCCTTGGGCAGCCAGTCGATCATATCCGCCACATGCCCGAACGATACCGCCCCCTCGATGCATACTCCCCTGTGCCGGTAGGAAGCAGCGTCGGCGCAGGCCACGTCGATATCGCACAGGCTTTTTTTGGGGATGATCTCCCCGTTTTTGCCCGGGCGCAGCCAGCGGCAGCCCAGCTCATGCAAAAAGCGGTACGCGCCGAGCAGAACGGCGCGCTCGTTGGAGCCGGCGATCACGCCCGTTTTGCCGCGTACTGAAATATAGTAGGCGTCGTCGGCCTCCGGGTCGTCCAGTTTCGGAAGCTTTTCAAACGATGCGTCCGCCAACAGTTTCACGGTGTTTTCAAGCCTGAGCGACTTGTCCGATTTCAATATCGACACATTTAGCTCCGGGTCGATTTCACACAGATATTTGCGCAGCTCATCTGCCGCGAATGCGACAGTTTGGCCGCCTCCTGCCCTTTCGATTTTCCATTCCATAAAATTTTTCCTCTCTTTATTATTTTCACTTCAAATACATATCCGCGTCGCCGCCCCGCGTCACAAGGCGGCAAAATTCGGCCTCCGGGAAAACGAACTGTTCGCGCTCTTTTTTTTGGGGCGCGTGATCCCGGCAAAGCTCTTTTGCATAGGCCGAAAAAACCTCCCCCCAGGGCTTGGGGCGGAAATCCGAAGTGACCAGGCCCGAAAATTTCGATATGTCGGTAGAAGACGGGGTGTCCGCGAACGGCCAGTTCAGCCAGCCCGAGCACAGCCCTATCGTCTCCTCCATCAGCGCGCGGTTCCAGTCGAGTTGGTCTTCGTGGGTGCGGTAAGGCTGATGTTCGTTTATCTCCCCGCCGCCGTACCAACCGAATTCTTCGAGCACGACAGGCCGCGACAAATCGCAGTAAAGCACCCAGTCGCAAAGATATTTCAGGTTGGCGCGTTTTTTTTGCGGATCGGCCGGGTCTCCGAGGGTGGGGTAGAAATGCGGGCAGTCGAAATCGACGAGCTTGGAGAGCGCAGATGGCCTAAAGGCGCTGTAGCCGCTCGGCTTGCCCCCCGCCAAAACCCCCGGAAACGACCACTGGATATAGCCGATGGTGACAAGGTGGCCGTCGTTTGCCTTGCGGATTACGTCCGTTTGCGTTTTGGTCCAGGCGTAAGCGAGTTTTTCCCGGTAGATTTGGTAGTCGTACAAGCGGCTGTCGTTTTCCTTTGGCGCGTCTTCGGGAACCAAAAAATCCCCATTTGGGCCGTTGCCGTATTTTTCCTTCAAATAATTCCGCCAGCCTTCGCGCATCGGTCCGGAATCCCAAGCAATCATCGGCTCATTGCGCAGATCCCAGGCGAATATCGCGGGCTCGCTTTTGTATCGGCCCGCCATGAATTCCCAGTACGCGCAAAGTGCCTCGAGCGCCTCGGAGCCGCAGTACATATCGGCGCTGCAATAATCCGGCACGCCTTCCCAGTGGTCGGGGCCGGTTGGGATCAGGCGGATTTCTGCCTCATGGGCGAATTCGATGAACTTGTCGAATTTTTCCACGGCGGCCATGTCGATTTTGTTTTTTTTGGGCATGAAGGCGGTGCTCGCCATGAAAAACCGCGCGGCGTTCATTCCCTGCTCCTTCATCGCCTCGAATTGGCGTTTAACCCTGTCCTCATCGAACATTTTCCAGATCTGCGGCGCCCAGCCCGTTTCGTGGTCGTAGTAATTGACGCCGACCGGCACATACGCTTTGCCGCTTGCGCCGTCGGCAAATCCCGTCTTTTCGCCGTTTATTTGAATTATGCCCTGCATATTATACGCCTCCTTTTTTACGCCGAAGCCGATTTTACCTTTACCATATATTGTATCATGCCTTGATTATTTTTGCAATATAAATTTTGCCATTTGCAAAAAATGCGAAAATGTGGTATAATGGCATAAACTATATTTGCTTGGGGGGATAAATTTGGGAATATTTTCCATATTGGCGATGAAACCCGCGAAATCCGGCGAAATCTTTGAAACCGGAATATATGCGATCCAAAATCAAAGAAACTGCCTGTATGTAATAAAGGCAAGCGACGGCTATATCGCAATCGACGCGGGTTCGAATGCGAACACGGCAAAAAAAAGGCTGGCCGAATTTGAAATCGGCCTGCCCGAAGTGAAATCTGTTTTTTTGACCCATTCCGATTACGACCATACGGCGGCGCTGGCAATTTTCGCCCGGGCCAAAATTTACATGGGCGAAGACGAAGCCCAAATGATCGACGGCACCGCGAAGCGCAGCCCGCTTTTGGGCTATAACGCGCTGCCGGGCGGAATGGCGCCGGGTAGCGCGGGCCTGGTCGGGGACGGGCAAAAGCTGAGTCTTGGCGACCGCGCGATCGAATGCATCAAGGCTCCCGGGCACACGCCCGGCTCGATGGCCTATCTTGTCGACGGAAAATATCTGTTCACCGGCGACGCATTCGGGCTTGGCAGCGGTGGCCCGCAGATTCACCCTTTCACCATGGATAAAAAAACCGCCGGGGAATCCATAGAAAAACTCGGCGAAACCATGAAAGGCAGCGAAATCGTGTTGACCTCCCACTACGGCCTGTATATGCCAAAAAACCCGAAATGAACAACTGTTCGAGGTTAGTTCCCAAAATGGGAACTAACCTCTTTTCGGGTTATTCATAAAAAATCCATGGTTTCCAATATGCGCACAGCCGAAGCCACCAGCTCCGGGCATATGGTTCTGTGGGCTTCTTTCGCGGCCGGCGCGTTGTGGTCGTCCGGATGGCGTATGTCGATGCCCAACAAATCGCGGCAAAGTGCTGAGCCGTTTTTTTCCTTGAACTTTTCCATGAATTCATATGTCTTTTTGTTGCAGTATCCTTTTTGCGCGAGATCCCCCTCGACGCAAAACCCGCATTTCAGGCCGATGGCCATTATCGCGCCGGACACGGCCCCGCAAAGCTCGCCGCAGCGCGCGCCGCCTCCAAACCCGTTGGCGAGTTTTAGCGCGGTATCCGGGTTCAGCCCCGATTTTTCGCAATACGCGCCTAAAACGGATTGGGCGCAGTTGTATCCTTTAGAAAACAGATTTGTCGCCTTTTCTTCTCTTTCGCTCATTTTAAATCACCCCTCCGACATAGTATACCGCATATTCTCCGCAATGTCAATGTTTTTTGCGCCGGGGCTTGACAAAGCGCGAAATATGCGGTAGACGAAATGTCCGGGACGGCGTTTTTTGACGGCTATTTTTCCTTGACGCTGACGTAATACCCATAAAAGGAACTTGCGTCGACGTTTGGGTTGACATAGATTTCGGCGCAAAATTCATCCGTTGCGATGTATTTTGCCTGTTGCCCGATCGCTTCGTGGGTCAGCCTTTGCACATATTGCCAGGCATCTACATCTTTGCTCACAAATCCCTTGGCCACATACATGGCGGGAATATCAAAATAGTCCATTTCATAATCGGTTCCCACCAATTCGGCGGGAACAGGGGTATCTGCTTTCATGAATCTGCCGACGGTATATCCAAGTAACTTTTTTTGCTCATCATACTTGTCGCGGGTCATAAATCCGACATCGTCATTTTCAGCGGTAGCATATTCCTTCATAGTGTTCAATTTTTTGAAAATCCATTCGTCGTTGCCCCACAATCCGCCGAATATATAAGGGGATTGCCCGCAGCGCGCATACACGGATTTGCCTATGAATCTGTAGGGACCGAATTTTACGATTTCGAATTTCTCCAATTTTACCATGTCAAAACCACCTTGTTAATTAATGTCAAAATTGTCATTCATGTATTTATTATATCATAATTTTGTCAGGATAGACCAAAAAGTTTACAATTGAAATATATTTTTATGATATAATGCTATACATAATTAAATAAATGGTTGAATTTTAGAAAAGTGGCGGCGTATATGCGAAAATACGCGAAAGAGGAAAACATAGCAATTTAAAAGGCGGAGGAAGCTGTCAATCGGTTTTGGCATCGATATATTCGAAATCCATGTCATACTGATAGGGGGGGACGCCGCGGTCGATGGCGATGCGCAGAGTCGCGGCGTTTTTTAGTTCGAACTCAAATGAGAAATCGTCGGCGCCCTCCGATTCTGTCAGGGGCGTTTTCAAAAGCATATCGGCGATTTCGGCGGGCTCCCTTTTTTCGAAATACCGCCACTCGCCTCCGAATTCAAAGCATGAATCGATATGCACCTCGCTGCATTCGACGGTTCCTCCGTTTTCGCGAAACTTTCCTGTCATGAAATTTTCGCTCATGGAATGCGGGACATCGCCCAAAGGGGACTCGAAGCCGGCAAAATAGCAGGCAAAGCGGCCGTCCGCCCCAAAGCTCCAATAATACGAGGCATAGCCGTGGGCGCTTTGGGTTTCGCAGAGCCAGCTCCCCGCGAGATCTGTCGATTTGCCCGCTTCGGCGCCGCAGGAAAACAGCGACAGCGCGAAAAAAACAGCGAACAGTAAAATAAATGTTTTCTTCATTTGTTTGGCCTCCTTCTTTGGTTTTTCGCTTTCCATTTTACCACCATATTCCGGGCTTTTCAAGCGTAAATTGTAACTTTTTCGCCGTTTTTGGCACCTTTGGCCTATGGGGGGATATATAAACAGAATTTCACAAAAATTAAAAACCGTTTTCAATGTTTTGTTATAAACAAAAAGAAAGGGGAATCCACATGAAACAAAACCACATGAAAGGCATAACCCCGGCGCACGGCAGCCCCGATTTCGCGCTCATGCGCGAGCTCGGCGTAAAATGGGTGCGGCAGGGGTACCCGTTCCCGTTTGGCGACGAAAAAGGCACGCTCTCAAAAAACTTTTTGAACGCGGACAGACAAATCGAAAAATTCCGCTCGGAGGGATTTGAGATCCTCTGTTCCTTTACCGGGCCGGGCTCGATGCGCTATGTTCCGGAGGAGGGGAAAACGGTCTATTCGCGCGCAGTGTCCCGGTATTTGGGCGACCCGTCGGAAGACCGCTATCAAAAGCTGCTGTTTGAAGCTGCGGCGTTTGTCGGCGAATACACGAAAGGCCGCGTCACATGGTGGCAAATCGCCAACGAGCCGGACATAGAAATATTTTACGGCCCGCTGTCGAAAAAAGACAATGTCAGGTTTTTGCTCAACGCGGCAAGGGGCGTGATAAGCGGCAACCCTGAAGCCCGGTGCGGAATAAACCTCGGATATATAAACGACTACGCCCGTATGCTCATGGGCGAAATGTACGCCGTGCCCGATTCGCCGTTTTCTTACTTGGGAATTGACGGCTATATGGGTTCCTGGCAGCAGGGCGGGCCGCATTCGTGGAAACCGTATATCGACGAAACCGCGAAATTGTCAGGCAAGCCGATCATAATAAACGAATGGGGTTTCTCGTCGCTGCAATGGGGGCAAAAATACACGGACATCGAGCGCAAAAACCACTACAACCAAGATGTATGCCGCCACAAATACTGGACGATGACCTGGGGCATGGGACATACGCCGGAAGAACAGGCGCGGTATGTCAGCGAATGCCTTCCCGTTTTCGCGGAGCACCCCGATGTCATCGGCAATTTCTTTTTCAGGTGGAGCGACACGGCGCAATGCTGGCAGTGCGGCGAAGCGGATTGCCCGGCGGAATGCGCATGGGGCTGCGTCGACTGCGGGCAAAAACCCAAACCCGCCTACTACGCGCTTAAAGACGGAATAAAATCGTGTTTTTAAAAAAAATCGACCAGGAGAAGCATAATTGGGTATGAAGGAATATGTTAAATGAAAACATGGATATTGGTTGACCGCACGACGCCGGACCAAGTTTCCGGTATAGCGATGAAACGGTTCACAAATGCGCTTGAACAAGCCGGAATAGCTTTTGAAAAACGTATAACATGGACGGGAGAATTGCCTGAACGCATAATTATCGCCGCGAAAAATACCGACGCGCTCGCGGGCAATCTTCTTCGCGATAAACTGACCGCACCCGAAAGCGTGCAGTTTATGTCTTTCGGGGCGGCCCGCGTTATTTCCGGCAGCGACGAACGCGGGCTCGCCTACGCTTTAATGGAAATGGCGGAGCGCGTGGAAAGTTGCGGCGAACGGGCGTTGGACAAACTCGAAGGCCTGAATCAATCGCCGCACACGAAAATACGCGGCATGGATCGGCTGATCGCCAACACCGGCGACTGCGAGTGGTGGATGGACGAAAAATATTGGCGCTGGTATCTTGAAGAATTGCTCGCGGTGCGTTTCAACAGGCTTGTTTTGCTCGTGGGATTTGATACGCCGTATCTCTCCCCGCCGTATCCGTTCTTTGTCGATGTCCCTGAATATCCCGGCGTAAAAGTCATAACGCCGGGACTTAACCGTACCGTACATCTTGACGCACTTCGTAAATTAGGCCGGCTCGTTCACGAATATGGAATGGAATTTGTATTCGCCACATGGCAGCAGTCGCTGTGGACGTCCGATCAAACCGCTATGGTTGAAGGCATTGACGCCGATAATCTTTCCGCGTATTGCGCCGCAGGAATACGCGAACTTGCACTGCAATGCCCTGAAATAGATATGATACAGTTCAGGGTAAATCACGAATCGGGTGTCGGAACGCATATCACGGCGGAGGATTTCTGGTGCAGAATGATTGACGGATTGGCGGACGCGAAAGATACAGGGCGCAAAGTCAAACTCGATTTACGAGCGAAAGGTCTGACGGATAACATGATAGCTTACGCGAAAGAACAGGGTTTTGAACTCACCGTATCGACTAAATATTGGTGCGAACAGGCAGGCTTGCCCTATCATCTTACGCGTATGCGTACAGAAGAATTGAAACGGTTTGAAAACCTGAATCACTCGCGTAGGTACAGTTACGCGGACATGCACAAAAAGCCGCGCCTCCACGACTTTTTATATCGTCTGTGGAACGACGGCTCCACGGATTTATTTACATGGGGCGACCCCGATTATGTCCGGCGCTTTATAGCGAGCCTTGAACTTGGCGACGCTGTGGGGTTTGAATTGATGCCGCCGTTATCTTTAAAAGGCGGCGCACAGGACATGATGTATACGGGCTGGCATATTTTCGACGACCCGAAAATGCGTTTTGGCAAATATGAAGACGAACGTTATTGGCTCTTTTGGCGGTTATTCGGGCGTATCGGATATGATTTGAGAGAAGTCGGCGAAGCATGGCTGAGACCGATGAAACAGCATTTCGGAGCGGCGGCTGACCCGCTTCTTGCGGCTGTTTCCGTGGCAAGCCGTATCGTGCCGTTTATCGTCGCTTCGCATATGCCCGTTCACCCGCAGCTGCACTACTGGGCGGAATTATCTACGGGAGCGGCGTTGTTCGCCGAACATAATCACAATCGGGCGTTCAAACACTCATGCGTTACTTATCAGAATACCGAACCGTCCGACGCAGGGCTTTTTTATCCGATAGAAGATTATGTACGCGACGCGCTTGAAAGCCGAGAGGACGGGCGTTACACGCCGTATCAGCGCATGGCATGGCTTGAAAGCATGGCGAACAATACGCAAAAATATCTCGAACAGGCTCGTAGTTTGGGATTGCCGGACAGGCCTGAAGCTCGAGGATTGGAACTTGATTTGATGATGCTGCGCGAACTTGCGCTGTATCACAGAAATAAAATTGCCGCCGCAATATTTTTATGCCTTTGCGAAATAAGAAAACGCAAAGGATACGCATTCACAAGTCTTGAATATATGAAAAACACGCGGGCACATTGGAACTCGCTTGCCGAACTTGGAAAGGCATACCACAAAAATTTAGTTTTTATGGTAGGCGGGGGAAAATACCGCACGGGTACATGGAGCGATTATTTTCCCGAGATAGGCGCGGATATTGCCAAACTGAAAGAAATTGCTGAAGATGCACCGTTACCGTTTGATGAAATACATATGCCAACCGCACGGATTTCTCCTCCCGCGTGGAGTGATAATCTCCCGAAAAATTGTCCGTCCGGCAAAGATTTGCCTGTGACGCTCGAATTATGCGCACAGGACGGTTTCCGTGGGAATGTGAGAGTGCGTTACCGTCATACAAATCAGCTTGAGGGCGCGTTTTTGTCAGGCGAACTTGTGTATTCAAACGGCGCATGGCATGGCGAGATACCGGGAAATTATATTACGCCGGAATGGGATTTGCTTGTGTATTTTGAAGCCGTTTCGCATGAAGGCGACGGTATTATTTACCCGGGGATTTGGCATCCGCAGCACGCTTTGCCGTATCACATAGTCCGTGTGCAGTAAAATCAAGACTAAAAATAACTGTGCGATGTGTTACCGCTGTATAATCATAAGATAAAATAAAGGGGGAAAGCATATGGAAAAAACAGCAAACGATAAATCCAAACCAACATTTGATAGCATAATATCGAATCTGCCTGATGAGTTTCGGAATGAGATAATTGAAACAGACAGTTTTCTGAAATCTTTGCGCCCGATGAAATTCAAGCGTGTGATTGACAAAAACGGCAGCAAAATCACCTATGTAGCGTCTGATTTTGGCATATCCTATGCGTTAAAAATATCGGGTGGCCAATTTTCGCATAATTTCTGGTGGTACATTATACATAAGGGCAAGCCGGAAACGTGGCACCGCAAAGCCGATTACATGGAAGAAACTCTTGTTGGGATAGCGCAAAATGATATGCCGCTTTCAGAGCGAATATTTAATTCGTTTAAAGATTGCACCCATTGCTATGGCGAAGGTTGCCTCGCAAAAACGCTGTACGAATTTAACGGCCAAAAGAAACTGACATGCCACGGGCGCGTCAATCTTAATATGTGCAAGGAAGATTTTCATGATGTGCGGGAATTTTTCCGCCGATTGAATGTTTTCATGGAGCGAAAAACAGCCTCCGGGGAATTGCCGCCGGACAAGATAATTCTGGCGAATGCGAAGCGGTCCTTATAACAGAAAACAAAAAAGGAGACATGTTATGAAAAAAAGCATATATATTTCAATTGTTATTGCGGCGTTTTTACCCATGATCCTGTGCGCTTGCGCGAAAAATGACGGGTCGTCGGCCGGAGCGCCCGATTCGCCGCCGCAAACCGGAAACGAACCCGTCGCGCAGGACGTTGCGCCGGGGGAAGTCGTTATCGCGTTCGATTATGAAAAGCAATCAGGGTCTGCGAGCAATCAGTTCGCGGTATGGATCGAGGACATGGACGGGAACTATATAAACACGGTATGCGCGACCAAATGGACGGCAAGCGGAGGCCACAAAAGCCGCCCGGATTCTATCGCCATGTGGGTCGGAAAATCCGGCATAGCCTCCATGCCCGACTATTATGTGGACGCCATCGCGGGGGCGACGCCGAAGACGTCGGGCCGCCAGTCCTATGCATGGAACCTCAAAGACATAAACGGCGACACAGTCTCGCCCGGCGAGTACAAGTTTTTCGTCGAGGGGACATTGCGCTGGAAAAACTATGTCCTGTACTCCGGCGTGATAACGATAGGCGACGCGCCCGCCACGGCGACGGCCGTCGCGGAATATAACTACGAGGCATCGGGCAACCAGCCCGCGCTCACGGGCGAATCGCCCGAAAACGCGATGATCGGAACGGTGACGGCGAGCTTCGCGCCTGCCGCCGATCGCTAAGGAGAATATTTATGCCGGAAGTTTTCAAAAATATAAAACTGGCGGATGACGAAATATATTTGGAGATATATCAATCGTCGGACGGAGATGGCGATAATCCTCCGGCTCACCGTTTTTTCATAAAAACACGCGGCAATGACGATGTAGTCGGCAGATGCTCTTTCCGCGTCGGCGATACAAGCAACCGGCACATAAAATATGGCGGGAACATCGGGTATGATATAGACGAGCGGTGCAGGGGCAACAAGTATTCGCTGAAAGCGTGCAAATTATTGTTGATTTTGGCGAAATCTCATGGCATGAAGTCTGTATATATCACATGTGACCCGGAAAACACAGCGTCGCGCCGAATCTGCGAACTGTTGGGAGCAGATTTCATCGCCATGCTGGATTTGCCGGAAGACGATTACAATTATATAAACAACGGGCGAAAACAACATTGCGTTTATGAAATTATTATATAAAATGCGTCTTTGGCGAATGTATGCATTTTCTTAAAACGCTCATTGTCTTGAACCGTCATAAATTATCACCCCCTCCTTTTGGATGTTGTCGTACATGGCCGACGGGTTTGCTATCTCAAGGATATCGTACACGTCAACCCTTACGGGCAAAGCCATGAGCAAATCGCCGCCCAACGCAAAGATTTTTCTGTTTCGCATTTTCCCGCCGCTTTCAACCACCAAATCAACATCGCTCTTATCGGAAGCGTCCCCGCGGGCGTAAGAGCCGTAAAGTATGACTTTTTCTATAGGATATTTTTCAACAACGGGCGTTATATACGACTTGATTTCCTCTATTGACAGCATTGGAATATTCCTCCCTCAAAATATGCGCCGAGTTTAATAACCTGTTTGTTTTCGCATATAATATTCTAACATATATTTTTGAAAAATTCAACATATATTTTATATACGATCCAATTCTTACAATCACATTTTGCAAATTTCAAACGTGCTTTTGTGAAACTTTATCAGACCCTCGTCGCGCATTCTGCAAAGCTCGCTTGACATCGCGCTGCGGTCGACGCAGAGGTATTGCGCCAATTCCTCCCGGTTGTAGGAAATGGTGAATTTTTTTGCCGTCCCCCTCTGGGTTTCAAAAAACGCAAGCAATTTCTCCCGCGTCGTCCGTTTGGAGAGGATTTCGATTTTGAGGTATTGCGCCAATTCCTCCCGGTTGTAGGAAATGGTGAATTTTTTTGCCGTCCCCCTCTGGGTTTCAAAAAACGCAAGCAATTTCTCCCGCGTCGTCCGTTTGGAGAGGATTTCGATTTTTTGGTTTAGCATCAGGTTTTTATGGGAAATGATTTTAAGCATATTTTCTATCAATTTTGCGTGGAATATGCAAGCGGAAGTGCAGGACATGATGATTTTTTTGTAGTCCAAGAGCAAAATTTCAGTATCTTCTTTTGCCAATACGGTGACAGGGCTTCGCGTTATTTCTGCGCAGGCGAATGTTTCGCCGAAAAGTTCCGGAACGCCCAGTTCGGTTATTATAGTTGTCTTTCCGTCCATGTCCTCTTTTATGATCTGCACCCCGCCCGCCAAAACCAATCCCACAAAGTTTGCAATATCGCCCGACAGCATAATCACGTCGTCTTTTTTGTAGCCCGCTGTTTTTGCGGACAGGCAATTCAATGCGCGCTCGAAATCATCGTGCGCGATGCCCTCCCACAAAGGGCTGCGTTTTGCCGTTTCAAAAATTTTTTCCATGATATTTTCGATATTTTCTCTTTCGTTGTTTTTGCAACCGATTTATTGTTTTCATTGTACTACAATATTGTTACAAAAACAAGAGGGGGAAATGAACATGATCAGAAAAATAATAAAAATCGACGAAAACAAATGCGACGGCTGCGGGCTGTGCGTATCGGCCTGCCATGAGGGGGCCATAGGGCTGATTGACGGAAAGGCGAAATTGCTTCGCGACGATTACTGCGACGGATTGGGCGACTGCCTGCCCGCATGCCCTGCGGAGGCGATCTCTTTTGAGCGGCGGGAAGCGGCAAAATATGACGAAGCCGCAGTTAAGGCGAATACGGAAAACATACAGCCCGAAACGTTGGCCTGCGGCTGCCCCGGCACACATTCCAAGGACGGCGAAATTTTGGAGGATTGACATACATGATAAGCGGATGCCCGGGCGCGGCGGCTTTTAAAGGCGCACAGGAATTGAAAATAAAAATATGCCCGGAGTGCGGCGGGGAGATCGAGATTTTTTCAAGGGACAGCCACGCTAAATGCAAGTGCGGCTTTGTCGCCTACAACGATTCGCAGAGCTGCATTGCGTGGTGCGCTTATGCGAGAAAGTGCGTCGGCGACGAAATCTACGATGATTTCATCAAAAATCAAAAGCCGCCGCGACCCTGATATAGGCGAAAACGGCGGCTTTTCATATTCTTTTTCTCTTGCTTTTATTTTGACGAAATTTATTTGCAAAAATGCTTGAAAAAACAACCTAAAGATTGTATAATGGGTTTAAGGAAACGGAAAAATTATTGAAATCGCTCCAAACGGCAAAAAGCGAAAATTTAATTAAATGCGTAAAATGAATATTTGTGGAGGTTAGCGTGAGAGGTGAAGTGTGAAAGAATTGCCAGTCAGAAAGAGTATTCGCCTGAAAGGGTATGATTATTCACGGGCGGGGTATTATTTTGTTACGATATGTGTGAAAAACAGACATGAGATGTTGGGAAAGGTTGTAGGGCGCGATGTCCTCATCGCGCCGCCTCATGTCCAATTATCAGAATACGGGGAAATTGCCGACAAACATATCAACAAAATAAATCTGGTGTGTGATGGGTTTCGGGTCGATAAATACGTCATAATGCCAAACCATATACACATGATTGTCATAAAAACACATGACGGCGTCGGTGCGGCAGACAACGGCGCGATGAAGACATCGCGCCCTACAAGCGCATCAATTCCGAATATCATACGGTCGTTTAAAACAATGGTCACAAAGGAGATCGGATTTTCGTTGTGGCAGGAGCGGTATCACGAACGCATACTCCGAAACGAAGAAGAATATCGGATTAGATGGAATTACATTGAAAATAATCCGGCAAAATGGGCGGAAGATGATTTTTTTGTGAAAGAGTTCTGTTTGCCAAGAAAAAAACAAAAAATAATTTCGGCAAAACCATTGACATTTTTTTTGGCATGGTGTATAATGTATAACAATATAAGGCTTTGACGGAGAGAAAGATACCCTCACTCAGCATATAGCCGGCGGAGCCGGCGGCCAGAGATACTGCGGTTGGTGCAAGCAGTCGCTGATAGGGTATGTAAATACACTCCTGAGCCGATGCTCTGAAAAATTCGTAGGGGCATACGGAACGCCCACCGTAATAGGGGCAGGGATTTTTTGATCCCGATAAGCGACGGCTGTATTTGGCCGTAATCAGGGTGGTACCGCGGAAATGTCTGTTTTCGTCCCTGAGCAAATCCTAACTTTGCTCAGGGGCTTTTTGCTTTGAGCATAAACAAATGATTTTGGAGGCGATTCCATGATTGCAGTATTAAAACAAAGCGCAACAAACGAACAAATCGAAAAACTTACCGAATGGCTGAAAGACAGGGGGCTTGCGGTTCATGTTTCAAAAGGGGAGTTCCACACTGTACTCGGTTTGATCGGCGACACAAGCGGGATTGACACGGAGCTCATAGAAAGCCTTGAAATGGTCGAATCGGTCAAGCGGGTCAGCGATCCGTTCAAGAGCGCGAATCGCAAATTTCACCCTGACGACAGCGTGGTCGAAGTCGGCAACTTGAAAATCGGCGGCTCCCATTTTCAAATTATTGCGGGCCCGTGTTCGGTTGAATCACCGGAGCAAATCCTTTCCATCGCCGAGAGCGTTCACAAATCCGGCGCATCGATCCTTCGCGGCGGGGCGTTCAAGCCGCGAACTTCCCCTTACGACTTTCAAGGGATGCGCGCGGACGGGATCGAACTGCTGCTGCAAGCAAAAAAGCGAACCGGGATGCCGATCGTGACCGAAATAATGAACGCGAACCATCTTCCTATGTTCGAACAAGTGGATATGATCCAAGTGGGCGCGCGCAATATGCAGAACTTTGAACTGCTCAAAGAACTCGGCATGATCCGCAAGCCCGTGATGCTCAAACGCGGACTCGCCAATACGTTGAAGGAGCTGCTTATGAGCGCCGAGTACATCATGGCGGGCGGCAATCGCAACGTCATATTATGTGAGCGCGGCATCCGCACGTTTGAAACCTACACGCGAAACACGCTCGATCTTTCGGCCATACCGATGCTGCGCGAACTCACGCATTTGCCGGTCGTGGTCGATCCCAGCCACGCGACCGGGGTGGCGCGGTTGGTGTCGCCGATGGCGATGGCGGCGGCGGCGGCCGGGGCGCACGGCCTTATGATCGAAGTCCACAACGACCCGGCAAACGCGCTCTGCGACGGCGCGCAGTCGCTTACGCCGGAGCAGTTCGCCGAATTGTCCGAAAAAGTACGGAAGGTACGCGAGGCGGCGATGTCATGGATATAGGAATTGTAGGGACAGGATTGATCGGAGGCTCATTGGCAAAGGCGTATAAGGCCGGCGGCCATAAAATTTATGGGTTCGACACGGACGCATCCATTTTGAGTTTCGCGCAGCTATCCGGCGCGATTGACGGTGCGCTGGACGCGGGCTCCATTGGAGGGTGCGATGCCATATTTATCGCAGTCAATCCCAAGGATGCGGTCGCCTATCTTGAAAATGCCGCGCCGACCATCGCAAAGGATACGATAGTTATCGACTGTTGCGGAATCAAGCGCTCTGTTTGTTCAAAATGCTTTCCGCTTGCAAAAAAGTATGGCTTCACGTTCGTGGGCGGGCATCCGATGGCGGGAAGCCACAAAGCGGGTTTCAAGAACAGCCGCGCCAACCTGTTTCACGGCGCATCCATGATCCTTGTTCCGCCTGTTTATGACGACCCGATCTTGTTGGGCCGGATTGAAGCAATGCTGAAACCGGCAGGATTCGGGCATTTGACCGTGACCACCGCCGAAAAGCATGATGAAATGATCGCTTTCAGCTCCCAAATGGCTCATGTGGTTTCAAACGCATACATCAAAAGCCCGACAGCGCAAGGACACAAAGGGTTCTCTGCCGGAAGTTACCAAGACCTGACCCGCGTAGCGCGGCTCAACGCGGATATGTGGGCGCAGCTGTGCATGGAAAACAGCGATTTTCTCATAGGGGAGTTGGACTGTTTCATAAGCTCACTCATGCTTTACAAAAACGCGCTGTCTAAAAAAAATACAAGTGATTTAGCAAAGCTGCTGGAAGAGGGCAGCCGTTTGAAAGGGGAGCTGGATCCCAAATGAAAACGATAACGGTCAGCGCATCCAAAAAATACGACATATTGATTGGCTCGGGGTTATTGGATGAATCCGGCGCTCTCATGCGAAAAACGGCAGGCGGCGAGTCGGCGGCTGTCATAATGGATGACAACGTTTCCGCGCTGTATGGAGAACGCTTGGCGATAACCTTGAAGAAAAGCGGCTATCGCGTCGCGCAATATGTATTCCCCCATGGCGAATCCTCAAAAAACGCCGAAACATTTTTATCCATGCTCAACTTTTTCGCAGACGAAAAGCTGAGCCGCACCGATGTTGCGGTTGCGCTTGGCGGCGGCGTTACGGGCGATTTGGCGGGGTTTGCCGCAGCGTGCTACATGAGGGGGATAAAATTCGCGCAAATCCCCACTACCCTGCTTGCGATGGTGGATTCCTCCGTCGGAGGAAAAACCGCCTTCAACTTGGCAGCCGGAAAGAATTTGGCCGGAGCGTTCTATCAGCCGGACCTCGTCCTATGCGATGTTTCGCTGCTGTCCAGCCTGGCGGCGGAAGTCTACCGCGACGGATGCGCCGAAGTTATCAAGTACGGCGTGCTCGCCGACCGGGAGCTGTTTGAATCTCTTGAAACACCGGTCAATGAGCATTACGAGGATGTAATTATGCGATGCGTTGAAATCAAGCGCGATGTTGTCGCCAAAGATGAGTTTGAAAACAGTTCCCGAAAACTGTTGAATTTAGGGCATACTGTCGGGCACGCGATCGAATTGCTGAGCGATTACCGCATTTCGCACGGCCATGCCATCGCCGCAGGGACGGCGATCGTCGCCCGCGCGGCTGTGCGCATGGGTATGTGCGGGGCAAAATGCCCAAACGCAATCGTTCAAATGCTCCGGCGCTATGATTTGCCGGAAAACACATCATATGAAGCGGGTGAACTCTCCGCCGCCTGTTTGTCCGACAAGAAACGGGACGGGGACAAGCTCACGATGATTTTTCCGGTTGAAATCGGGAAATGCGTCCTAAAAAAAATACCGGTCGGCGAACTGGAATCTGTGATACGGCTGGGTTTGGAGGGGTTTTGACATGAATGTGAGGATCACAAAACCGATACAGGGCGGCACAATACGGGCAATCGCTTCTAAATCCGACGCGCATCGGCTGCTGATTTGCGCGGCATTAGCCGACGGCGAAACTTTCCTTGACTGCCCGGAGCGTTCGGAGGACATCGATGCGACGGCGCGTTGCCTGGAAGCGTTGGGCGCGGCGGTACGCTATGAAAGAAACGGGTTTTGCGTGAGGCCGATCCGGCGCATGATAATGCAGGCTTCGGGTCGGCGCATATTGGATTGCGGGGAGAGCGGCTCGACGCTACGTTTCATGTTGCCAATTTGCGGCGCGCTTGGCATAAATTCGCTTTTCAATATGAGCGGACGGCTGCCCGAACGGCCGCTGTCCGGGCTTTGCGACGAAATGGCCGCCCACGGCTGCAAACTGTCAGAACCGGGCGCTTCCCCGATGAGTTGCGAAGGGAGGCTGACAAGCGGATCATATGCCCTTCCGGGAAATATTTCTTCACAATTCATCAGCGGGTTGTTGTTTGCGCTCCCCCTGCTGCCGGGGGACAGCGAACTATTGGTCACGGGCGTGCTGGAATCGCGCCCGTATGTGGATATGACGTTGGATAAATTGCGCTTGTTCGGCGTGAAAATATTTGAGGACAAAAACAATGCCTTCCGCATACCGGGGAATCAATCATTTTGCTCGCCTGAGAGCGTCAAGGTCGAGGGCGATTGGTCGAACGCCGCTTTTTGGCTTGCGGCGGGCGCAATGGGACAAAACGGTGTCAGCTGTACGAATCTCAGCTTAAACTCCAAACAAGGCGACCGTGCCGTTGCCAAACTGCTGTCGCGTTTCGGCGCGCCCGTCGCTTATGGGGATGATTTTGTGACGGTATTGCCCGGCGCATTGCGCGCAATAGAGATTGATGCCGGGGATACGCCCGACTTGGTTCCCATCCTCGCCGCTGTAGCTTCGGTTTCGGAGGGAAAAACGATTATACGCAACGCAGGCCGCTTGCGTATCAAGGAAAGCGACCGTTTGCGAACTATTGCCGCGACGCTTTCGGACTTGGGCGCGGATGTTGCGCAAACAGAGGACGGTTTGTGCATTGAGGGCAAAAAAGAGCTGTGCGGCGGAGAAACCGAATCATTCGGAGATCACCGCATAGCCATGGCCGCCGCAGCTGTTTCTACGGTGTGCAGGGAGCCGGTGACAATAAAGGGCGCGGAAGCTGTCGACAAGTCGTACCCCGGGTTTTGGAGTGATTTTAAAACATCGCTGAACGGCGAATGGGAGCAGTGCTGACCATGTCGAATACATACGGAAAAAACTTCAGGATTTCAATCTTCGGACAATCCCATTCCCCTGCCATCGGAGTGACCATCGATGGGCTGCCTGCCGGATTTGCCATAAATTTTGATGAGCTGAGCTCATTCATGCGGCGGCGTATGCCGGGACAGGGATCATACACCACAAAACGCAAGGAAGCCGATGAACCGGAATTTTTATCGGGACTCGAAAAAGGAGCGACTTGCGGTGCGCCGCTGACGGCGATCATCCGCAACACGGGCGCGCACTCATCGGATTACGATAAACTTCGCGACATCCCGCGCCCATCCCATGCGGATTACGCCGCATATATCAAATATGGGCAATCGCACGATATCCGCGGCGGCGGCGCGTTTTCCGGGCGCTTGACCGCTCCCCTGTGCGTCGCGGGCGGGATATGCCTGCAACTTTTAAAACGGGACAAAATACATATCGCCGCGCATATCGCGCAAATTGGAAACATATCCGACCGGGCTTTCGACCCCGTCAATGTGAGCGAAAACGAGATTCGCGTTTTGGAGTCGGCGGGTTTTCCTGTGTTAGATGCGGAAATTGGAAGGCAAATGCTATCCGCCATCGAAGATGCGAAAAAAGACGGCGATTCGCTCGGGGGAATAGTTGAATGTGCCGCGACAGGACTTCCCGCCGGAATCGGGGAACCTATGTTTGGCGGAATGGAAAACCGTCTTGCGGCTATACTTTTCGGCATACCGGCGGTCAAAGGCGTGGAGTTCGGCAGCGGTTTCGCGGCGGCAGGATTGCGCGGTTCGGAAAACAACGACGCTTTTGTAATGCGCGGAGATAAAATACAAACCCGCACAAATAACCACGGCGGCATTTTGGGGGGCGTCACGTCGGGCATGCCTCTGGTGCTCCGCGCCGCATTCAAGCCGACGCCGTCGATTTCGACAGAGCAGGACAGCGTCAGCCTGTCCCGGCGGGAAGAAACGAAGTTGATCGTCGCCGGCCGCCATGACCCCTGCATCGTGCCCCGCGCCGTTCCGTGCGTCGAAGCTGCGGCAGCCATTGCGATCTATGATGCGCTGCTGGAACCGCGCGGTCATTTTTGATGTTTTGAAAGGAATGCTTTTATGGATTTACAGGATTTGCGGTCCCAAATCAACAAAATCGACGATGAACTGATTCGCCTGTTCGAGCAGCGGATGGATGTTTCCGTTGAAATCGCGCGGTACAAACGGCGGCATAATATACCGATATATGACCCGGTTCGCGAGCAGGAGATACTCGGAAATATATCCCGCAAAGCGGGAGAAGGGCGCAAATCGTCTGTAAATGCGCTGTATTCCCTGTTGTTTGAGCTAAGCCGTTTTGAACAGGAGAAGATGATAAGGTCGGAGGTGGATTGATGGGGCGTTTTGGTCTTTTGGGGGAGCGCCTTGCGCACAGCTTCTCGCCAATGATCCATGCTGAATTGGGAGACTACGAGTACCGGCTTTACGAGAAGAGGCCCGATGAAGTGGAAGCGTTTTTGAAAAGCGGCGGTTTCGAGGGGCTCAATGTCACAATTCCCTACAAAACAGCCGTGATTCCTTTTTGCGACAGTTTATCGGATGCCGCGCGCGCCGCAGGAAGCGTAAACACAATCACCCGGCTTGCCGACGGTTCGTTGCATGGCGATACTACGGATTGTTATGGCTTCGCCTATCTATTGGGCAAAACAGGGTTTAATCCCGCCGAGGGGAAAACAATCATTTTGGGAAGCGGCGGCTCGTCGCTTACCGTACAAGCTGTATTGCGCGATATGCGCGCAAAAGAAATCGTGGTTATATCGAGAAACGGGGCCGATAATTATGAGAATATCGCAAATCACCGCGACGCGATGGCGATTGTCAATACGACCCCCCTCGGCATGTACCCGAACAACGGCGTTGCGCCGATTTCTGATCTGGGCATCTTCCAACACTGCGAAACCGTCATTGACCTGATTTATAATCCCGCCCGGACGGAATTGCTATTGCAGGCAAAAGAACGCGGGATAGCCGGCGTGAACGGGCTTGCGATGTTAGTTGCGCAGGCTAAAAAATCGGCGGAGCAATTTGTTCAGGCTTCCATTTCCGATAACCAAATCGAAGCGATCATTGCCAAAATCGGCCGAATGACAAAAAATGTCGTGTTGATCGGTATGCCCGGATGCGGCAAATCGAGCATCGGCGCGGCTCTCGCGAAAAAAATGGGAAGAGAGTTCGCGGACACGGACGACTGGGTCGCCAAGGCTGCCGATAAGCCGATACCGCAAATTTTTACGGACGATGGCGAAGAAGTATTTCGCAGCATGGAGAGCGAGGCGCTGCGCACAATTTGCAAGCGCAGCGGTTTGGTCGTCGCCACGGGCGGGGGAATCGTCAAGCGGCAGAAAAACCGAAATATCGCCAGACAGAACGGAATCGTTGTTTTTTTAGACAGGAATATCGACGAGCTGCAAATATCGGGAAGGCCGCTCTCCGAAAAGGAAGGCATCGACGCGCTGGCGGAGGCCCGTCTGCCGCTGTATTCAAAGTGGTGCGACTATTCGGTCCGGGTTTCCGGCGTTGAACAAACGGCAGCCGGGATATACGAATTATTTCAAGGGGGCGCGATATCGTGAAAAAGATATTGGTCATAAACGGTCCCAACATAAATATGCTCGGTTTGCGCGAGCCGGAGATTTATGGCAAAAAAACCTATGCCGATCTGCTCGCGTTTATATCCAAAGCCGCAAATGACGCCGGAGTGGAAACCGAGTGCTTCCAATCAAACTCCGAGGGTTCGATTGTGGATGCGATACAGCAGGCATATGGCAAGTTCGACGGAATAATAATTAACCCTGCGGCATACACGCATACAAGCATCGCCATTCCCGACGCCTTGAAAGCGGTTGGGATACCGGCCGTCGAGGTTCATCTTTCGGATATAAGCCGACGAGAAGCATACCGGCGGGTTTCATTTACTTCGGAAGCTTGTAAAACGACAATAGCCGGAAATGGCTTTGATGGGTATCGCGAGGCGATTCAATTTTTTGCATAATTGGAATTTACAAAGAAACATTAAGGAGAGTGAATGAAATGATGCCGGCGATACCTAACAGCTTTTTCATAACAAAGCAAATGAAACAACACATAGAGCGCAAAACAATCAAGGACTTTGTATTTTGCAACTTGGACCGCGGCAGATACAATCTTTTCGATATATCAAAAGAACAGGCCGATCCGTTCAAAGGCGGCAAAATAATGAGCGCGGACTCGAATTTCATCGCGACGGACGGCGGCTGGCTGTGCGAATTCGGCTACGCCGACGGCGGGCTGCGCTATTTCGAGAACGCCGGAGACTGCGGCGACGACCCTGCCCCGAAATCATCTTCCGGCGGCGTGACGTTGAAATTTTTGCTGCACGACGGTTCCGCGCTCCGTCTGTGTTTGGACGGATGGTGCTGCCGCCTTGGCATACGCCGCATTGAGGCGACAAACGGCTCATACCCGTTTAGAAACAAGTTTCCCCTCGAAGTGGCCGACAAAAACGATTTTACGTACGAAAACTATACAAAATGGCTCGATAGCAACGGTACAATGCCGATTCTCGAAGTGATGGCGCTTGCCAAAGGCGCGACGGACATACGAACTTCGATGATGAACTATATACTTTGGCAGTCGGGGCTTCACCCGAAAAAGAAAGCAAACAAACTGACAGAAAACGAAAAACGGGCCGTTTATGACAATACCGCAGCTCTCGTCGACGAATATATCAGCGAAAAGCGCATATGCTTCCATACCGACATATTCGGGCGGAAATGCGGGGAAGACGATGAAAGCTTGACGCTGTTCACATCCCGCAGCCACGGCAAGCCGTGCCCGAAATGCGCCGCTCCGATAGAATTTGTCGCAGGCGGGGGGACGAAACTGTACTATTGCCCGAATTGCCAGCCGAAGTGATATAAATAATGGGAGGATAACGAAATGAAAATAGCGGATAATGTCGCAATGCGTCAACTACCACTTCCCATAGCGTACAGCAAATGACATCGGTTTGCACATAAAGTTTTACCCGAAAGGTGGCTGACTTTCGGAACCGCATACCTTATTCACTTATCAATGTACATAGCACCAGTATAGCGCAAAACGGGAGCAAAGTCAAGTGTTTTTCATGATTATTTGCGCCCCTGCGGGGCAAAACAATCAGCGGCAATTCCTCCCGCCGCCCAAGAGGCGGGGGAATCCTTGCCGCTTTTCATTGAAAATGCTTATACTTTCGTGCAATTATTTTATTTTCATAGATTATTCGGTCCAAATGCCCGCTTCAATTTTAGTTTTTTTCGCCGCGTCTAATTCTTCATAATACTTAATATACCGCGAATCCCCGGCAAACTCCGCGAAATTTTCTCTCATATCATTTAATATGCCGTAGCTTATGAGTCTTTCCGAACTTGTTGACATCGTATTTCCGTTGTCTAAGCCTTCCATGAATTTTATAGTGTTTATTTTATATGACGAGTTTTTGTCAAATCTTACGGCGTGATATACCGCTTTTTCGAGATTTTTCCACATTTCGTCATATCTTTCAAGATTTTTGAGGTTTTTAGCATAATCAGAGTAACTTGACGCAACGAGATCATCGGCATAATTCGGCGTATCATTCGTTAAATCCGCCATCAAGCCAATATGATATTTCTGACACTCGAGCATCATATCAAAATTGCCCTCGTCATGATAATACTTGCAGAGTTCGCCTGAAACCCTGTATAAATTAAATACATTATGCCATAGCTGCACCTGCACCAACTGCTTCGCTTCTGCTTTTTCGCCTATTTTATATTTCAGCCGGGCAATTTCGAAAGTAAACGCTTGACTGTCGTTTATCTCGTTTAATTTTTTAATCGCCGTTTCTGTATCGCCCAGATTATCATGCTGATACGCTATATCTTTTTTTATCCAAAGAACCTTAAACGTATCGCCTTTTGTTTCGGCGCATTTTAATGCCTGCTCATAATATTTGATTGCATCTTTAAAATCCTGCTCTTTTGTTTCGCTCGTCCACGCCCTGCCGCTTATCATAGCCGCCGTAGTTTCAAGCAAATATAAATCGTTCGGATATTTTTTCAGCGCGGCAAGCGTAATCGGCAATACAGTGTTATAATCGCCGTTTGACACTGGCTCAAAAATCGAATCATATATCTGTTTTAGCTTCTTTTCGTTATCCGCTATCGTGTAATCGAGCAGACTGTCGATGCTGACTTCAAAAAAATCGGCAATACTCGGCAATAACGTTATATCAGGATAGCTCTGACCCGTTTCCCATTTGCTTACGGCTGCGACCGAAACGCCGACGTAATCCGCAAGCTGTTCTTGCGTCGCACCTTTTTCGTGGCGATATCCGGCAATTTTATTCCCTATGTTTAGATTATTATTCATAAATTAATTTTTCCTCCTGCATAATAAAATTTTAATTTAAACTTATTATCACGTGATGTTTTTATTATACAACAGTATCAAATAGCTGTCAATGGAGGTGTATTCCAATTCGGTTGAGTTAAAATTCAACCTGCGGTTTATAGCTTCGGCGCCGTCAGGCGCGTTTCAGAACCGTTCAAAGGCGACAAAATCCGTGTAGCGGTGCTTGAGTATTCCCTCGTCGCCCACGGCAATGGATTCATAATCTTTTTGGGAAACCGAAAATTCCGCGTCCGTCCACTCGTTATCGACCATATATGTGAAAGTGACGAAGTATTCCTTTTTCGGGGCGATCTCGCGCGGCCTCACGAAAAGGCTCGGCAACCCCAATCCGTCCCATACCCTTTTGTCCAGCGCTTTCGCCCGCGACGCCGAGGATTTTGGTATGTCGAGCTTTCGCAGCACCGGCTTTGCGAAAAAGACAATCGCGCACAGGGCAAAAATCACGGCAATGACCGCCAGCATCATTGTTAATGCACCTCCTTATCGAGCAATGGGGGATAATTCATTTTTTTCATATGCGAAACATCCGCGCTTCCGGTACGGTTAGTTTAAAGTTAGTTCATCTTGTAATTCTTTTACTCTTTCGATGGTAATTTCTGTTGATTCGGATATTTCTTCTATAGTGTACTTATTTTTTTTCAGCATATTTGTAGCCATTTCCTCGCCCCTTTGCTTCCAAAGAAATTCAACGTCATTTTCGCTGAGATATTTCACCTGTGATTTTGCTTGATATAAATTCATATATTTCACCCTTTCTATCCTATCTTTATCTAATGACACTTTCATGTACTTGTCATATAATATTCTTCCAAATTCGCTGTTGGTGTGTTTTTCATAAAACTTTTTTAAATTTTTGCTGTCCTGTATCCTCAAAAATTCGCACAATATATTCAAATCTGTATTATCCGTTTCTGTATAATATCCCAAATTCAATTCTACTACATTCAACAAATCGCTGTATTTTATGGTTTTGCCGTCAATATCCGCAGCCATATAATAATTGGTCAAAAACTGTTTGCTGTTATGTGAATTTTTTTCGAAAATAAACGTTACTACACACGTTTTCAATTTATCATACTCAGAGTTTTTGACTTCCTGACTTCCGACCGCCCGACAAGCATAATACACAAGTCTATTGCGTATCATGTCGCTCGTGTAGCCGTTCTGCATATCCAAGCTGTATATCTTGTCGCTCTCGGCGTATACATCGAACCTGATTTTGTTATATAATGCGCCCCCCATTCTGTTTTCTTTTTCGCTGACGATATAGGCGCCATCGTTGAGTTCATCGCCCAAAATACATTTTACAGTTTCCTTGAAAATCTGCCTGTCCTCGAAAATTAAACCGAATACGACATAATTTGATGGTCGATTGTCGTTTGTCACTATTATATTTTCCATATATTCACCACACTTTCACATTTTCATTTTATCATATAATTATAAAAATTTCAATGCGAAAATATAAATTTTATTTTATATTTTCAATTTGTTTATTCAATCGAGGGCATAATACTGGGCCTGGGCGAGCCAGAGCTCGCGGTATTTGCCACTCTCGTCGGCCAGCAGCGCCTCGTGGCTCCCCCGCTGGATTAGCTCCCCGCCGTCGAACACCGCTATGTCGTCGCAGAACCGGCACGACGACAGCCGGTGCGATATGTATATCGCCGTCTTGCCCCCCCCAGCTATCTCGTCGAACTTGCTGTACACCTCGGACTCCGCCACCGGGTCAAGCGCCGCCGTCGGCTCATCGAGCACCACGAACGGCGCATCCTTGTACAGCGCACGCGCCAGCGCCACTTTCTGCGCCTCCCCGCCCGATATCTCCACCCCGCCATCGTCGAAATCCCTGTACAGCGCCGTCTCCAGCCCCCTCGGCATCTCCCCCAGCCCTGCCATCGTTAGGCACTCCGCCGCACGCACCCCGTCGTACTCCGCAGACGCCGCCACGTTCTGCCCCAGCGTGAACGAGAACAGCCTGAAGTCCTGGAACACCACCGAAAAGATGCCCATGTACTCGCCGTAGTCGTACTTCCTGATGTCGAACCCGTTGAGCGTGATCACCCCCTCCGTGGGGTCGTACAGCCTGCACAGCAGCTTGATCATCGTGGTCTTCCCGCTGCCGTTCTGGCCCACCACCA
>Ga0082212_10001646_pt1 | contig 32914 bp, 24 predicted proteins | sample TergutNt197P3_FD_71548 | JGI IMG/M metagenome (GOLD analysis project Ga0082212, IMG submission 71548) | Neocapritermes taracua P3 segment gut microbial communities from Petit-Saut dam, French Guiana - Nt197 P3 | ecosystem: Host-associated > Arthropoda: Insects > Digestive system > Gut ... | reverse complement strand
GTCGGCTCATCGCATCCTGGGGCTGAAGCAGGTCCCAAGGGTTTGGCTGTTCGCCAATTAAAGCGGTACGTGAGCTGGGTTCAGAACGTCGCGAGACAGTTCGGTCCCTATCTGCCATGGGCGTTGGATGGTTGAGAGGAGCTGTTTTTAGTACGAGAGGACCGAAATGGACGAACCGCTGGTGTACCAGTTGTCCTGCCAAGGGCACGTGCTGGGTAGCTACGTTCGGAAGGGATAACCGCTGAAGGCATCTAAGTGGGAAGCCCACCTCAAGATAAACCATCCCTGGGGGTATAACCCCCCTAAAGGTACCAGGAAGACTACCTGGTTGATAGGGCGGAGGTCTACGCATGGTAACATGTTCAGCCGACCGCTACTAATCTACCGTGAGGCTTGACCATATTATTGTCCACAATACCAAACCCGTAAAACATAACCCGACAAAGTTTTGTTTGTTCCCTTGAAAAACTGTTTTATTTTGGAATCTGCAGTGCACAGTAAAACTCCAAAATAAACCATGAAAAGGTTTTATTAGTCTGGTGATTATGGTGGAGGTGCTATACCCGATCCCTTTCCGAACTCGGAAGTCAAGCCCTCTAACGTCAATGGTACTGCGCCTCTAAGACGCGGGAGAGTAGATAGTTGCCAGACTTTTTTTATTGAAACTCCCAAAATACACACTAAAAAAAGGGATTGTTACACTAAACTGTATATAATACAATGAAGCATAAAACCGGGTAAAATAATGGCAGAACCCATTGGTATTTGAGGTGCGCTATGACCATCGAAGAGTTTCATCTCAAGCTTGATACTTTACTTAAAGGTTTTCCTGCTTCGGGATTTGAAACTGTAACTTACAAGGAAATAGCAGAATTGGATAAACTTTACTGTGAGACTGACGATTTGGGAATGGAATTGGGGAAAAAACTTATTTTCAACCTTGCAGAGGCTCTTAAAACCCGTAAATCAGATGGAAACACAGATGAAAGCGTACAGGTTCGTTTGACGGCCATGGATTTTTACATAAAAAACCTTCAAAGCGGCTCTACAGATCTCTAAATAAATTTTGATATAATACAAGCAAAATCTTATTGTTTACCCTTAATAAAAGTATGAACCCCTCATTTATATCATTTTTCGCTATTGTTATAACGTTAGTTTCTTGCGGGCTTCCTCCCATACCTGAGACATACCAGGTAGCATTTCCCCCGTTACCTATTGCACATGCTGAATTACTGGGTGAATGCCAATGGAAACTGGAGTATTACGATTCAGCCGGAAATTTCCGTCAAAAGGAAGTAACAACTGCAAGTGCAGAGATCGGTCTGCTTCAGGAATGGCCTAACGCCATACTTGCCTGGCCTTATTGGCCTGAAAAATCACTTGCTGCCGGATTGTTTTATCCTGCCGGAGCAATTTTTCCCCTTGATGTCACAGGAGAAACCATTATTCTGAGTTGGGAGGCAGGAGCGGAAGCTTATTTCTACCGGGAACTGGATAAAGCCCAGGAGCTCAATACGGGAACAAACAGGGCGCCTATGTATTTTGATTGGAAACGCTTCCGTTCTTTATTACAGGAAAACTCAAATTCCGAACTAAGGCTGGATCCGTGGCTTGCAGACTGGAAATATGTTGCAGAAAGAACAGTCAGCTCAGGGTTCCGGCAAAGTTATATACGTGCGGAAGTCCGAACCGGTGTGGAAATAAGTGTACCTCATGACGGTCCCTGGCTGACCGCATCTCCTTTTCGGCAGCCCCTGTTCTGGAAAGAAGGAGAAAATCAAATACTCTTTCTTTCTCCCCGTTCGGAAATATTTGTTTGTCCCGGCGGCAGGCTCAGCATTTCTTCTCAAATGCTGCTTTGGATTCCTTTTCCATAGCGTTGACAATTTAAGAATAGATATTGAAAATAGTAAAATGTACCGTAAATCAGGTTTTTTCAGTAATTCAGGTATTCTAAAAAATATTCTGTTTATACTGATCCAGGCTTTACTGTTCACGGCATGCCCGTTAAATAACCTTTCCTCTAAAACAGAAAGAATATCAGGGCAAGCTCCTCTGTACATCATTAAATCCTCAGGTACGGAACCGTTTTATTTTGAACTTGATTTCGATGGCCCTGTTTTGATCCCTTCTCCCGCAGAAGCATCTCTTGGCCCATTCATACCCTGGACACATAGCCTGCATATTTCTCATTTTCTGCCTGTCTATGCAAACGATACAGATAAAAAAGAAATTCTTTACGCGGCTATTAATAGAGGCGGAATACTGGAACTGCGGAATCAAGGCGGTGAAAATACTCTTTATTACTATCAGGGTGAAGAAACATGGAATAATTATCAAATAGCGGCGTTTTTTCGCTATAATAACAGACCAACTGTTTTTTTTACAAGCGAACGTTTTTTTTCTGTGGAAGAAATCCCTTTGCCGCTTTTCCCATTATGGACGCTACGAGACTGGTCTCTTAAACCAGTTACCATTTCTGCAATAAACGCCGATAAATCTGCGGTTTTGATAAGTAATTCCGTTTTCCTGGGTAATGACGAGATCTGGTATATCCAAAAAAAAAATTCAGGGCAGGAGAACAACTATTTTCGAACATTTGATTTGTCTCTGAGCGGGCAGGGGATATATGTTGAGCAGTATCTGGAAGCGGCGTCTCCGTTGGAAGCAGATCCTAACCTGGTACCGCCGCTCCTTGCCTGGGCCATTTCGGAGGCAGAACGATTGGCAAGAAAGCCATGTACAACCGCAGTTGTTTCTCCTGATTTCCCTGCCAAACGGCTTTTTTCAGGTTTTACGGCAGTTCAGGATGCCGAAAGCGATGAATTCCCTTTGGAAATAAGCGGTTATTATCGTCCGCACACTCCCGGTAATGATGCTTTGGTAGTACTCCTTTTTCCCAATGGCAGGGGTGTTTATTGCAGTTCTAACGGAACAGTTATTAAAGACAGTCATTTTGTTTTGCCTGCCCTGAATAACATAGTGAATCCCAACTTTTTTGACAACAGTTCAGCGGACTCCTCCGAAAATTTTGTTTATACGGGAGTTGCTCTGCTGGGAGATGGTTCAAATATTTTTCTTGTTGCAAGCTGGGAAGAACAAAAAGACTGGAATGTTGGTGCAGCTGGATTTTTACTGCTGGAAATAAACTGGTAAAAGTATTATACTATTTAGGGGATTATATATGGAAAACCAAATTAAGGCTGAAATAAAAAGCATTGCAGAAAAAAACCGTATTGTAAACCGTTTTAGGGATACGATTATTGAACGGGATTCCTTTCTTCTCCTTGGCCATAAGGATCCCGATACGGATTGTATCGCTTCACTGGTGGCTTTTGCCCTCCTCTTGGGAAAATTTAACAAAGAAATCACCATATTTTTATCCGGCCCGGTTATGGCCCAATTTAGTTATCTTTTGGCTATTTGTAAGTATAACGGTATAGAGGTGTCTTACGGAAAACTGTCAAAGGGTAAAAGCTATTCTGCAGTAATTATTCTGGACACCCCCAAGCCGGATATGATCGCAAAAAACGATGAAATTAAAGCCCTTATGGAAGATAAGGATATTTGTAAGATTGAAATTGATCACCATCTTGGAGGAGACGCCAGCTATACAGGAGACGAAGGTTACTGTCTTTTAAGCGAAGCTTCCAGTACCTGTGAGCTTATCGGATACTTTCTTCTTAAACTATCGCAGCAAAAAGAAAAGTTTAAGAAAATAGATTTTTTTACCAGAAACCTTGCGTTGGCGATTATTACCGGTATTGTCGGGGATTCCCAAATGGGAAAATATCTGAAAACCCGGCGGGAAAAATTTTACTATAGGATTTTTACTGATATTTTCGCCAGACTTCTGGGTGAAAAAACCCTTAAAGACAGCAAAAATCTTTCTTCTATGGAAGCGGTTTTCGATGTAATCCAGAATTTTTCGGTTCGGGAAAAGCATTGCTTTGAAGGGATCATGCAGTTAAAAAACACGGAAAAATCCATTCACTATATCTGCATAAATGAAGAACAATCGGCCAAGTTCCTTAATAACTACGGTTCGGAACTGCTCGTCAATGTTTCCAAAGCGGCAGCGGATACACTTGCGGAAGATTGCCATAAACTGGGCCTTGTGGCATATTATGACGATCCTTCGCTTTCGGATTTTGTTCAGTTTCGTTTACGACGCAGTGCCAAATACCTCCATATAGATCTAAGAACGGTACTGGCAGGGCTGCAAATTGTAAACGGCGGCGGTCATCCGGGAGCTATTGGTTTCAGGGTAAAAAAGGATGAAGTAAAAGATATCGCCTGTTTTGCAGCGAACATTGTAAGCCGGACAGAGAAGCTGGTTGAGGAAATGAGCGTGTGACATTTTCCTGCAGGCGCATTGCGGCAATAACATTGTGTCTCGTTTTTACTGCACTGCCCCTGCAAGCTCAGGGGATAAAGGGATTTTTTGAAGCTATTGACTGGTCTGTTCGCGGCACACTGCTTTTATTCCCCGAAGACAACGGTAATGCATCGGCACCAATGCCTATGCTTCCGTCATTGGGAGGAGCCGCTTCTTATCCATTCTCAGATCGATTAGCTGTTGATGTTTCGCTGGATCTATACGGAAATACTTACGATTATGATGTCAACCTGGATCGGGTAGTCCCCGCCAACGATGAGTTCCGAAGCGCCTTTGTAATGGGTCTTATTTTAGGATTCCAGCCGGTATGGCGCTTTAATCCCAAAGAAGACAAATTTACAATTCGAGCCTATGGCGGACTTGCCTTTGACCTGAGGATTGTTTTTCCTGCCTACGGAATTGAAGATAGTGAATCACATACCAACGACAAAAATCCCCATACTGGTCTTAATGTAGGCCAAGCCAGAGAAAAAATAACTTCTTATTTTTGGGGAAGCGGCCGTTTTATTTTTCCATTTATCGGCGGTGGAATGGATTTTCCCATAACAGAAGGTCTTGATTTGGGCTTTGACCTGCGTATCTGGATGCCAATCTGGCGGATATGGTCTGGTGAAGACCTTCCTTTTGTGGAAGGCTTCCGTCTGGGATTAGGGTTCAGAATAGGGTTTAAATAGTTCTACAACTCCAATTTACCGCAGAAGTCTTTCAATATAGTTAATCCGAAAGAAAGGGAAAACCAGGAACATCTTGTCTATTTTGACTGTCAATGAAAATGGATTTCCGTGGGATTTAAGACCTTGTTATGGAAGGCAGAATAATGATACAATAAAATAACCAGAAATGGACGCTGAAAAAACGGTAGAAGGGCTCTTGCAAAAGGCCTATAATTGCCTGAAAACCCAGGATCCGGAAGGTGCAAGACTTGCTTTGGATGAAGCCCTTACGCTTGATTTTGAGCATGTCGAGACAAGCTATGCCTTAAAGTGTCTTGTTTGGTGGATGGAACGGCTTAAAAAACTGCCTGAGTTTCAGGATTCTCACGACAAGGGAAGGTTTATACTTTCCCATTGGAAAAGTTTTTATAGTTTTTTAGACCGGCTTGGAGAACCCCGGGATTTTGATAACTGCCTTTATGCAGTTAAACATTTTATTTTTTCTTCTGCATTAAGATTTTTTGAAAGTCTTTTGGGAGATGGGGAAAATCAACATGATCCGGAACTGTTGCTCCTCGTTGGCCGCTGCTACAAGGGGGTTGGAAATTTTGAAGAAGCCCTCAAATATTTAGAGCAGGCTGCCCGGTTTAAAAGGGAAGATGGAGAGACACTTTCTGAACTGGCAGATGTTAATGCTCTGTTGGAAGAAACCAGGGCTGCCAAGGTACTTTTTAGGGAGGCTTTTTTTATTGATCCTCAGGGGGTGGATATCCGGAACATGGATTCAGAACTGATCCTTCGGCTGGCGGATCTGGTAGGCGAAGCTTGTTACAGCGGGCAGGAACTATTGGAGTGGATTCCTATTTACGGCCCTCTTTATGGGTTTTTCAATGTTAAACGGGAACTTAAACTTGCCGAACTGGGAAAGCTAAAGCAATCAATTTTTACTCTGGAAAATGAAGTACGGAGTAAGGCCGGAAGTAAAGCGGAAGAGGCAGGTGTTAATCTTTTAAAACCCCGTCTTATCAACCGTTATTTGTGGCTTATTGATCATTATGAGAACGTAAAAGCGGATCCGGCTCTTATCGAGGAAACCATGTTAAAGATAAAACTTGTCGATCCGGCGGTATATGAACGATACAGGAATTAAATTTTATCAGCTTGTTGAAAACGGATTTATTAGTATAGAAAAGAGTTTTGGAACAAGCTCAATTAGGAGTAAGAAATGGCTGAAGCTGCTGAAACACAGACGGTAACTATACCGCTGTTAAAAAATGTACAGGAAATGCTCAACGAGGAAAAATGGACAAGGGCGGCTTTAAGCAACTATTCTACGAGCCAGTTTAAAGAATTGGATCATTTTTTAAAGGAAGCCAGAGAAAACAAGGTTTTTGATGAATTAAAACAACTCTGTGACGAACACCTTATGCATACAAAAAACAGTATTATTGCACTGTACCTCTCTGGAATGATTGCCCTGTCACGGCAGCTTATCGATGATACGGTTCTGGTAAACCTTGTAACGATCTTTGTGGATAACCACAAATGGGGCGTAGTCCGGTATCTGTGCGATGGAATTCTTGAATACGGAGAATCCAAGTTTGCGTTGCGTACTTTGGCAGAATGTTGCAAGAACGAAAACGAAGAAGAACCAATAATTGGAATATGGGAACGGCTGGTTAAAGTTGATTATGAAGAGGCGGAAATAGCAAAAGCTCTGGCTGAGCATTACGAAAAAGAAGATAAGATTGAAACGACGGTGGATTACTATAAAAAAGCCCTGCATCGCTTTGTCAGCAAAGGCTTATTCACCAACGTCAGAGAAATCTGGTCAAAACTAATCGAATACTGTCCGGAAGACATTGATTTTTTTCTTCATGTGGAAAAAAGAATTGCCAAAAATATCAGTGAAGACAAAGCTGTATTGCTTCTTGAAGATGTGTTTGCATCGTGCAAAAAGCGCGGGGAAATCGATACTGCAATCGGCATTTTAAAACTTATTCTGCAGTACGATGAAAGGGATTCTTTGGCACGCAGAGAAATAACCGAATGCTTTCGTTTAAAGTATAAAGATCATAGTCAGCTGGATGAATACATTCGTATTTCCAACCTTACCCAGAATTGGCGCAATGTCAGGGAAGCGATAACGGATTTTGAAAAGCACATTGCTTTTGACAAGGGAAACTATGTGTTCCACCGTACCTGGGGCGTTGGCCGTATTTCCAGCATAAAGGGAGATGAAATTGCAGTGGATTTTGCCAAAAAACGCGGGCATACAATGTCACTTAAAATGGCGGTCAATGCGCTTCAAACCCTGTCAAAAAATCATATTTGGGTCCTCAAGGCTACTCAGAAAAAGGAAAAGCTGCATGAACGGGTAAAGACTGAGCATACGTGGGCTTTAAAAACCGTAATCAAAAGTTTTGGTAATTTCTGCGATATCAAGCGGATTAAGGCGGAATTGGTGCCTTCGATACTCTCTGCCGGAGAATGGACAGCATGGAGCGTGCGGGTCAGGGAGATACTGAAAACTGATCCGGGTTTTGGAGTCAGTCCGGATAATATAGATCTTTTTACAGTCAGAGAAAGACCTATTAGCATAGAAGAAAAACTCTACAATGAATTCAAGGCGGGAAAGAACTTTTTCGATCGCATTGACACAATTAGGAGTTTTGAAGCTCAGAAAGATGCAGAACTTGATTCGGAATTCTTTACCGAGATGATTTCCTATTTTACCGGATATCTTCGATCGTATAGTCAGGTAAATGAACAGATTGTTGCTTCTTATCTTCTGATTAAGGAAATGTCAAACCGTCTTCCCCAGCTTGCTCCGAGTGTGCCGATGAATTTTAAGGATATCTTTGATAAAATTCAGGATATTCCAGCTTTGTTTCTTAGCCTTAAAGATTCCCGGTTAAAAGAAGATTTTCTTCTGCAAACCCGTCATTTTATTGATGTATGGCCGGAAATATATATACGTCTTTTTCCCAATGTACTTCTTCCTTCGATTATCTATAGTCTGGAAAAAGAAGGCTATGAAGATAAAATTGTTATGATGATTCGGAACTGCTTCGAAAACTACAGGGATTACAGAGAAGCTGTAGTTTGGTTTTTAAAGAACGAAAAAAACAGCCGACGTTTTGACAATGCCGGTATTACCGAAGAAAAAAAGATCATTATTCTGATCTACATTCTGGATATAACATACAGGGATATTGACCACCACCGGGATACAACGGAAAACCGGAAGGTTAACAAAAATGTCTACACATTGCTTTTTAAAGATGGTCTTTTGGAAACCTTTATAGGCAGTGCAGACAGGGATACCATGCTCCGGATTTATACTCTTATCAATGACGTCAAGGATCTTGATCCGGCGGATAAAATGAAACTTCGGCAAATTATTCAGGAACGGGATCCTGAAATTAAATTTGCCAAGGAAGCGGAAAAAACAGTGTCTTTGGGACTTATTGTTACCATCGCCAAACACGAAGAAATGCAAAAGAAACTTACTTATATTATGGATGTGGAAATTCCCAACAACTCAAAAGAAATTGAGTATGCCCTTTCCCTTGGAGATTTGCGGGAAAATGCAGAATACAAGGCAGCCAAAGAAAAACAGGAACTCCTTAAATCCACTGTTGCAAAACTTAATGAAGATCTTGATCGGGCGCAGATATTCGATCCTTCAATGGTAAATACCGAAAAAGTATCTTTTGGTACGAAAGCTGTTTTAATCAATCAGGAAACAGGAGAAGAAACGGAATACTCCGTTTTGGGTCCCTGGGAATCGGATCCGGATAATCGTATTATTTCCTATCTTTCTCCGGTTGGCAGTGCTATACTTAACAAGAGAGTTGGAGAAGAGTTTGAATATTCATCTGACGAAACCAGAGATGCGGTAACGGTGAAATATAGCATAAAAGAAATTACCAAGGTACCTTTTTAACCGGTTCCGGAGGAGTGATAAAAGTGAAAAAAGTATTTCTTGTTCTGTTCATTGTCTCAATACTTTTTCCCCTCGCAGCTCAGCAAGGCAAGGATGTAGTATTGGTGGTTGATACTTCATCTTCCATGTTTTCATATTACAATGAAGTGGGGACATATCTTTCTAGACTGTTTCTTGCAGAAAATCTGTCTATTGGGGATACCCTGCACATTATTTCTTTTGGTTCAAAGCCCAGGTTTGAAATTGCCCGTCGCATTTTGGGAGAGGGGGATATTCAAACAGCCAGTGCCAGGATATGGCTGCTTTATCCGCTGGATCCAAGTTCAGATCCTGCGGCTGCCATAAATTATACGGAGCAATATACCCGTTCCATTCAGGGAGAAAGACCAAAAAAAGTTTTCTTTGTTTCCGATAGTGATTTAAGCGGTCAGGTAAGCGCTGCTGCAGGGCGTTTCCCGCCGAGGACAGACCTGCAGTTTATCCGGGCCACAAGTCCCATGAGTCCGGGGCAAAGCGGTGTTGCTTCCGGTACGTCCGCTGCTGCTTCTGGTTCCGGCAGTACAATCGGTACAGGTTCTGCTGCAGGATCGTCCGGCAGTACTTCCGGCTCAGGTGCAGCTGGCAGTACAACCGGTGTTGTTGGTACAGATTCTGTAACAGGTACAGATTCTTCCGGTAATGAAGACGTTGCTTCGGATAATACAGCTCAGGGTACTTCTCCAGTCGGAGAACAGTCGTTTTCCGGTTCAGATTCCGCAGCCAGTGAAACAGTACAAGGAAATGAAACCGGCGTAACAGCAGCTCAAACTTCCGGAGAAAGCAGCGGCAGCGGATTTAATTTTCAAAACATTCCTTTGCCTCTGATTATTGCAGGAACATTGCTGCTCCTTTTACTGATTCTTTTTATTATCCTCCGAATGCGGAAGCTTCAATCTTCGCCCAAAAAAGCCATGGCTCAAATTTCTTCGGAAGGGAGCGGTTCAGGCGATGCTTCAAACAATGCGGCATTGCTTAATAGCTATGCTTCACGGCAGGCTGAAGCATCTCTGCAAGGGCCAAACAGAAGTTACCACTACAGGAATACTTCAAATCAGTTCCTTACAAAACCGCCCATGCTTAACATATTTGTTGAAGAACAAAATACCGCAATAGGCAGACGTAATATCCATGCCATGAAGAAGGGAGCAACCTATACTGTCGGCGGAGGCAATTCAGATTTCCTCATCTTCCTGGTTCATTTTCCTGCCAACATAGGACGCCTTTATTTTGACGGGACGAATTGTACATTTACGCCGCTTAAAAGCGAATATTTTCCCGATATTGGTTCAGCTCCGATCGTCGAATGTATAGGAAAACCCATACGGGTTATTTCCAGAAAAAACTATGAGGTCTTCTTCCATTTTGAGCCATACAAGGATCCTCTTGTTGAAATGAACCAGCTGCTCAACTCAATAAAAATACCTGAACCGCCAAGTTCCAATGAGTAATTGAGGCTGTTCCTTAACACTGGCGTATTAAACTAGGAAGTATAGCTTTTATATGTGTTTGAATGTTCACTACTGGTGGAAATCCTGATTACGGTACTGACCCTAAAACCAGCCCCATAATAATGCCTCCCTGAGCTATGATATAGGGAATCATGGTAATGAGGTTAAAGTGCTTTGGTTTACCGTGGAAAAGAAGATACGCCATAAAGGTATCGGAAAAAAGGTAAATCACACTCGCTGAAAAGACAAGAATCCCCGGTAAACCTGGCCGGGCAAGCATTAACTGAAGAGCGGATAAACTCATCAGAATAATAAATACGGCATAAGCGGTAACCGGAATTTTCATCGGAGGGCTGGCATTCAGAAGTTTCAGCATGGCAAGTCCCATGGGAACGGCGATGATCACAGAAAAGATCAATGCCAGGTTGTTGATCATCCCCGCCAGGGTAAGAAAAGCGACGCTATAAAAAATATGGCTTATCAGAAACGCCGCCAGCCCTAATCTGAAAAAGAGAGGTTTATCTTTATTTATAAGGAAGATGTCGCCTGCCCAGCTAAAGACAAGGGCGGCAATAACAAGAAAAAGAATTTGCTCCGCTTCAAAAAGGTAAAAAACAAGCAGCACCGGCATAAGGCAGCATTTTGAGATTTTCCGTAAGCCTTCTTTAAAGAAAAAGGCGCTTACCAGATTGACAATTCCGGTTAGACAATAAATTCCAAAGGTTATCATGGCAATAGTATACAAGAAAAAATTGATTATGGAACAGCTACTTTAGCTTTTGGGAAAAAATTGGGAAAAAAATACTTGACATTTTTTTGTAAAAATGATTGGATTGCATGATGCTATTGAAATTCGTTTCTGACCGTTACTGTTACTCCTATCTTAGCCCCTCGTTCTGAGGGGCCATAATCCACCGTTAATTTTCCTCCGGCAATTTTTTGGCCGAAAACCATTTACAATAAGGAGATAGATATGCCCAATCTGAAATTTTTTTCCGGAGAAAGCGTTCCATTGGAGATGCACAAAGTACGCATGGTACAGAAGATAAACCTGCATCCGGTGGAAAAACGTATGCAATGTATGAGCGAAGCGGGGTTTAACACATTCCTGCTTAAAAACCTGGATATTTTCCTCGATATGCTGACAGACAGCGGTGTTAATGCCATGAGCGAAAAACAGTATGCTGCCATGCTGCAGGCGGACGACAGTTATGCCGGCTCGGAAACTTATTTTCGCCTGGAAAAAGTCTTGCAGGACATATTCGGAATGAAACACTTTCTTCCTGCCCATCAGGGCCGTGCCTGTGAGCACATCATTGCACAAACCATTGTAAAGCCAGGATCGGTCGCTCTGATGAACTATCATTTTACAACAACCAAGGCGCATGTTTCCCTTATGGGCGGCACAGTCGAAGAATTGATCAATGATGAAGGACTCAAGATACAGAGCAGCAATCTGTTCAAGGGCGATATGGACACCGGAAAGCTTACTGAAGCAGTCAAACGGATTGGAAAGGAAAAAATCAGTTTTGTACGCATCGAGGCGGGAACCAACCTTGTCGGCGGACAGCCGGTATCCATGGCCAACCTGCGTGAAGTATCCCGGATTTGCCGCAGCGAGGGCATTAAACTGATATACGATGCAAGTCTTTTGACCGACAACCTGTATTTTATCAAGATACGCGATCCGGAATTCAAGGATGCCGACATCAAGGACATTACACGTGAAATAGCCTCGCTTGTGGATATTATTTATTTTTCTTCCCGCAAGCTGGGTGCTGCCCGCGGCGGCGGTATTCTTACTTCCAACGAGGAACTGTTTATTAAAATGCGCGAAATGGTGCCATTGTACGAAGGCTTTCTTACATACGGCGGTATGTCGGTACGCGAAATGGAAGCAATGGCGGTTGGCTTACAGGAATCTATGGACATGGATGTAATCAGCCAGACGCCGATTTTTGTAGAAGCTCTGTGCAGTGAACTTCAGGCAAAGGGAATTCCCGTTGTAACGCCGCCCGGCGGTCTTGGCTGTCATATAGACGCTACTGAGTTTTGTTCACACATTCCGCAGACCCATTACCGGGCCGGCGCTCTGGCATCGGCTGTGTTTATTGCAGGCGGCATACGGGGCATGGAACGCGGTACGATGAGCGAACAGCGTAATGAAGACGGCAGCGAACGTCTGGCGGAAATGGAACTATTGCGGCTCGCATTTCCCAAACGCGTGTTCACATTGTCGCAGGTTAAATACGTAGCTGACCGTATTGCGTGGCTGTTTAAAAACCGTAATCTAATCGGCGGACTGGAGTTTGTCGAAGAGCCCAAAGTACTGCGTTTCTTCTTTGGCCGCTTAAAGCCGGTGAGTAACTGGCCTGATATGCTTGTTCAGCAATTCCGCAAGGATTTCGGCGAAAGTTTGTAGTATTTGCTTTGCTGCAGAGAATGGCTATCCGGCATTGCCGGGTAGCCTTATTTATTTTTTTTTGCAAGTATCACTAAATCTCTTTCTATGTTTTCTTCTTTGTATTTTTCTATTGATAATTCAATTTTAAAACCTGATTTTAAAAGCAATTTATGAACTTCTTTTGTATTAAGGGCGCTATAGTAAAAGACTTCCCCAAACATATTTCCCTCTATTTCGCTGTCTTCATTTCCGTGTGTAAACAGCAAATAACCTCCTGTATTAATCCAATCGGATACTTTTTTATAAATTTCTTTCTGTCTTCTCTTTGAAAAATGAAAAAACGAATCAAAAGCAATTATTCCATCATATTTTTCTGCCGGTTTATATTTATAAAAATCGGATAAATAAAAATTTGCATTTTTTATTTTTTGTTCAATTGCCTTTTTCAGCATATTTTCCGATATATCAATTCCTGTAATTGAAAATCCATTATCGGATAAATATTTTGTATTTGGATAACCTGTTCCGCAGCCAATGTCCAATATTTTTCCGTTTGGTTTTATTTTTGATGAAAAATCCGTTACAAGTTTACTGGGAGATGATTTGCTCTGAACTTCTGCCCATTTTTCTGCAATGTTATTGTATGATGTTTCATTTGAGATCATATGTTAACCAGCGCTTTTACAATATATTTGATTATTCAACAATAAGGAATTTTCAATTTATGTCAAGACAACGCAAAAGGAATCTGTTTTTTAGACTGAATCCGGTACAGTACCGCTTCCACTAATGAGGTTAATGTATTATTCTTTAAGCACCGGATATTGTTTAATGAAAAGAATTGGCGATTTTTTTTTAATACTTTTTTTCGTTATCGTATATCTGAATCTTGGGGCCTGCAAAAGCATTAATACCAAACCCCGTGAATTTCCTTCCGGCATTGTAACTTTCAGCTTTGATGACGGCCCTAATGTTTATGACGATACTACTCTCAGGCTTTTGGAAGTGCTGGAAAAGTACGGAATACGGGCCTGTTTTTCCCTTCTGGGAATTAACGCTGAACAGAATCCCGCCATGGTACGGCGCATTGCCGCCGGAGGTCACCGGATTATCAATCATGGTTACGGAGAAAGCTGGGCATTTTTTTTAAATAACGAGGCCTTCAGCGCCAACATTCTTGCAGGAGAAAAGGCGATTCTTGCTGCTCTTGGTGAACAGGAACAGGCTGCTTCAGTGCTTCCTGCCTACCGGCCCCACGGCGGGTATTACAAAAGAGGCCAGCGGCAATTTTGGGAACAGCAGGGCTACCGCATGGCGCCCTGTACAATTCGCATTTATGATGCAGTTCTTTCCGGCGTTGACAGGGACAAGGCCATTGCCAGGATTATAGAGAAGGTCGAAAAAGAAAAGGGAGGCATCATCCTGCTCCATGATGCCAGAGATGCATACACAACCATGGAAAAACAGCTTGCCTTGGATCCCGAAGGATCATACAACCGCAGCTGGCTCCCCTCCGCAGTTGAAGAGATCATTATTATTTTACTGGAAAAAGGTTACCGTATAAGCGGTTTTGATCCTGCTGAAATACCGGGAGTGTTGCAGTGAATTGAGTTTGTTTTTAAAATTGAAGTTTTGGAACAGCCTTAATTAATAATTTTTCCGATTTTTCTCACTTTTTTCTTTCCCAATACAAGCAAAAACAACTCTTCTGCCCTGTAGGAAGTGATTGGGGGGAAAGGAGTTATTATGCAAAAAACAAATATTTCTCTTCTGCTTATGTTACTGATAATGATGGTACTGGTAATACCATTCCTGGTTTTAAATTCCTGCGCGGTCAGATCAGGTAAGGCAGCTGCAAAGCCGGCATTATTGCCCGGTTTGGATGCTATTACGCTACCTGGTCGGGATGTTCCGCCGGATAACGGAATTTTATTACCCGCTGCGCTGGATGATCTTGCGGAATTGGAAAGATCCGGCGGTTTTGTTCCCGGTCTGGGACTTGCCGAATCGAAACTGAGGGAAGATGCCGGCGATTATTCCGGTGCGGTGTTGGCGGTATATAAAGAACTGTCCTGGGCCTATGCCATGGGGGCAGGGGATGTTACCAAAGAATCGATCAGGCAAGGGCTGGAAAAACTACTGGAAGAAAATACTGCCTTTGGGCCTGAAGCACATAAGGAAATTGCGGCGGCTGTCAGAGCGATCCTTGCCTATTTTGACGGCCGCTATGACATAGCGGAAGAATTGCTCACAAAGCTTTACGGTAAAGAAACCGAAGTGGACAGTTTTTCCCGGTTTATGTTATTGGTTTGTGCTTTGGAAAAAGGAACTGCAGAAAGGGATGAACGATCTACGTACGGAGCTATTCGTGCCCGTTATGCAGGATTTCCGGAGTATTGGTACCGTTATGCACGTTCGGAAAATGCAAGTGGTAAAAGTATTTTAGATGAATCACCGAATGCTGCATCTGCGCATGCGGAACGCTGTATTAATTTGGCGCCGGAAGGGCCTTATGCAGCAGAATGCCGGATCATACTGGCAAAATCAATGGGTTTAAAAACGGAAGATGCGCCGGTTCTTAAAACCCGTTTTGAAATAGATGCGGCTGTTACCACGGCGGTAAATCAAAGAAATCCAAATTTGCTTTTGCCGTTGCTGCCGCTGGCTGCCCTGCCCGATAATCCTTCAACACTCTATGCATCCGGGGCAATGCGGGCATTGGCAGGCGAAAGTCTTTTTCGTATCTGGTTTTCTGCAGAAGCGGAAAAAGCCCGGGGCAGACTGGCGGAACGGCTGCTCTACATTTCCAGGGGTTAATCATGATAATTCGTAAAACTGCAATTTTGCTTTTTTTAACAACGCTTTTTATTTCCTGTAAGGACGAAGTGAATGAAGAAACGCTGATTCTTTATAGCCGTGCTTCCGCTGCCTATACTCAGGGCCGTTTTGAAGAAACTTCCTCGATGCTCGAGAAGGTAAAGGATTTTTCTCCCGCTCTTGTGCTGCGATCCAAAGCACTCTATTTTTCCGGCAGGGGAAATGAAGCGGAAGTATTACTGCGCAGGATTCTGCACAAAACTCCCGGTTCGGGCGAGGCAGCCCTTTTTCTTGCGAGAATCCTGCGTGAACAGGACAGGGAAGACGAAGCCCAAAAAGTCGCAGAGATGATGCTTCGGAATAATCCCCAGGATATTCGCGCTTTGCGGCTGGCTTCCGATCTGGCGCTTCAACGGGGAGATGCAGAAGATGCAGCCGCTTTGCTGGACAGAGCCGTAGAGGCTTCGGCAGAAACAGCTCTGGTTTTTGTAGACCGGGCAAAACTTCGATGGACTGCGGGAAACGGCGGAGGCGCTTTGGAAGATCTTCGCAAGGCTGAACTGCTCCTGCCCTGGAATACAAGTTTGAATAAGGGGATAGGCGATCTCAGGACGGTAATCGACACTATGGAGACATTAAAATGATCAATAACTTTCGGCTTAAAAGCATTTTCCTGAATATTTTTTTTGGCGTATGTCTAAGCCTGTGTTTACTTTCCTGTTCCATGCTGGGTATTCCTTCCGGTAAAAACTGGTCGCCGGACACCGGCAGGTTTTTTGATACCTTGGAAATAGGAACCATACAGGTAGATAAAAATGCAGACTGGGATTCGGTCGAGTCAGAAACAAAGAGGCTTTTGCCGCTTCTTCTGGCAAAGGCAGGGTATAAGCAGGTTTCACAGGGAACTGCTTTACCGGAACAATTGCCTGCATACAAGATAGATGCAGTATTGATAGAGCGTGAATATATGGAAAACTGGAAAACCCGCCGTTCCCTGTCTGCAGAAATTTTGGTTTGGAAGAACGAAATAATGGAAAATGCAGATGATGTGACGGCGGGTAAACCGGGAAAAAGAACAGTTCTTGCTGCGGGTAAGGCCATTCTTTCCGGAGCTAAAAGTTTTTCGTCGTCAAAGACCCTTCATGATCTTTTGGAATCGGCTTTGTCAAATGCATTAAGGGCGCTTCCGAAAAAATGAAAACATTTTACATTATGGTTCTTTGTTTTTTAACAGCGCATTCCGTACTGGCTCAACGAACTGATAAAAGGATGATTCTTGGCTTTGAAGAAACAGGCCGCCTTGCCGTTGCAGCTTCTGCGGAAATTAAGATGTTCCGCGCTCAGCGTGCATTGAGGGAAGGGACATGGGCTTTGTCAATGCGCGCTTTTTTGCCCCAACTGAGTTTTGTGGCTTCTGAGGATGAACGACTATCTTTGATTAGCGCTGATTCATTCACCAAAACGTATTCGATCAACATGGAACAATTGCTGTTTGATGGCGGCAGAACCAGAACGGCCCGGGCCGCAGAACGTACGGAATTAATCCTCCTTTCTGATGAATTAAAGCGGAATGAATCGGCTGTAATTGAAGCGGCGCTTTCCTTTTACCGGCAAATTTTATTGTCCCGGTTGATTATTGTTATTCGGGAAGCAGCGCTGCTTTCACTAAATGAACAGAAACGGATCCTTGAGGAAGAATTGATTTTGGGAATGATAATTCCGCTGGATTTAATTCATGCGGATATTACTGTAAGGGAAGCGGAACTGGAATTGCTGTCAATGAAAATTCAAGGCGAAGAATTGGAAAAGCAATTTATGGAATTGCTGGGACTGGATGATATGCCGGAACTTTCGGAACAGGTGGACATTTATCGTTCTCCGGTAATTCCCGATGCAATAGCTGTTCATCGTTTGGCGTTGGGCAGAAATCCAGATTTACACCGTATTGTTCATTCGATTATGCAAAAGGAAACAGAAGCAAAATTTGCATCCCGAAGCTGGATTCCCGCCGTAAAGGCAATAGGAACTTATTCGGTAAGCGGTCAGCATTATCCGTTAACCAGGCAAAGCTGGACGGCCGGAATTACCTTAAGCTTTTCTTCTCCCTGGTTTGGCGCAAGTACCGGAGGCAGCGCCGGATGGGAACCGCCGTATGACAAAACTGCAAAACTTCAGGGTTCCTTTACACCATTGCCGGATCCTGCTTCCGGCCTCAGTGCAAAACAGGCCGGTCTTGCTCTGGCACTGGAACGGGAAAATTATCAAAACGTTCTGGACAGGCTTGCAAGACAAGCGGTACTCGAAGTGAATAATCTGCAATTAAACGAACAACGCCGTATGCTGGCTGTAGAATCCCTAAAACTTGGCGCCGAAAAGTATCGTTTAAGCGAGGTTCTTCTTTCTCTTGGACGAATTACACGATTGGAACTGATGGAAGAACGTCTTGAATACGAAAAAAAAGAAATGGTGGCGGTTGAAGCTGCAATTGCACTTCTGGAAGCGGAACGTTCACTGGAAAGGTTTATCGATCTTCCTCCGGGGAGCCTGGAATCGTTCTTCCGGCGATATAGATCAATTCAGTAATAAAAATTAAGGAGCAAAACATGAAGAGCTTAAGATATGGTTTTCTTTTGTCCTGTTTTATTTTGGGAGTTTTTCTTTCTTCCTGTAAGAAAGTTCAGGCTGCCACCGACGGTTATATTCCGCGGGTAAAGATTGCAGCGGCGGAAGAAAAAATGATTACTGAAGAAGTTACTGGTTTTGGCAGTTTATCTTTTCTGACCAAGGTAGATGTGAATGCTTCTCAGGATGGGGTGATTAACCGCATATATTACCGTGAAGGAACTGTGGTGCCCAATGCTGCAAAAATTGTCGAGATAAATAATCCTCAATTGGATTTGGCGGTTGGCAGGGCGGAGAATGCCTATTCTCAGGCAGCGGCAGCGTTAAAGCTGACTAAATCACGTTTACTGGAAGGAGAATTCAGAGCCGAAGCGGAAATACTTGGCATAGCGAAAGCTGAGGCAGAATTTTTTCAGGCAGGAAAAATTCTGGAAGAGCAGAGGCGAAAAGCCGAGGATCAGGAAAAACTCTATGGTGCCGGAGGATTAAGCGAAGAAGCAATTCGGGAAACCCGCTTTAATCTTTCGAACGCTGAGGAACAACTGACGCTGATGGAAAGGGATTTAAAAATTCGTACTGTGGGACTTAGAGATGATGATCTGCGAAGGACAGGACTTTTTCCCACTTCCGGTTTTGCTTCCGAAGCTGAACGCCATTCAGCGTTGGTTGTTCTTTCTACGCTGACACTCAGGGCGGAAACAGAAGCGGCAGAAGCTCAATTGGAGGCTGCCGTAAAGGAATTGGAATCGGTTCGCCTTGCCAAATCGGAATTAACCATTTACAGTCCCGCCGCCGGTACTGTTGGCATCCGTTATCTTGAAGAAGGAGAACGGGCAAAGAAAGAAGATAAAATTCTTACACTTATGGATACCGGCGCCCTCTATGTTATTTTTTCCTTGCGGGAAAGCGATGCCCTGCAGCTGCGCAAAGGTATGACTGCAAAAGTAAAAGTAGACGGCGCCGGGGAAATTTATGATGGTACAGTTGACCTTGTTTCGCCTCAGGCAGATAGCCAGTCTTTTACTTTTTCTGTCCGGGTTTTATTGCCGCATGAGGTGGTAGCAAAGGAAGATAAACTTAAACCCGGAATGTTTGCAAGGGTAACGATCCGGCTTGCCGACGAACGTTTTGCTTTAACGGTGGCCGAAAGCGCCATTGTTAATAGAAAAGATGATGAAGGAAGTGTTTTTATAATCAGTCAGGGAAGGGCGCATGAACGGAAAATAAAGTTTGGCCTTCTCTATGGTGAAAACCGGGAAGTATATTCCGGTCTTAAGGCCGGAGAAACAGTAGTGGTAAATCCTGATGCTTCGATTAAGGAAGGGCTTCATGTTATACCCGAACATTAACAGATGCTGTTTCTTTCGTAAGTTATCCTGCTCTTTATGTAAAATTTTTTTCTTAAATGTTGTAACATTGTTTCTTTTTGGAAGCTGCAAAAATTTTATTAATCTTTCGATGATTGGTTTTAGCATATACCCTGATGCAGACAATACAATACTTCCCGAAGGATCAACTTCCCTTTCGGTATGTTTTGATACGCCTATGGATAAGCTCGGTACACAGAAAATTTTATCGGTACAGGTTTCCGGTTCTTCTGTCAGAGGAGATCTTTCCTGGAGTGGAAATGAACTCCGTTTTACTCCGCTGGAAAGCTGGCTGCCGGGAGTACGGTATACCATTAATCTGGAAGGAACGATCTATGCGCAGGACGGCAGAGAAGAGAGAATAAAGAAGCATGTTTCTTTTTATGCACTCCACCGGGAAGCAGCGCCCTATGTTGTAGCCTATACCCCTGCAGACGGTTCGTCGGTAGGAGTAAGAAGCGAAGAAGGCGCTTTTGTAAGCATTGTCTTTTCTCAACCCATGGATCGGCAAAGTACAATCGATGCTTTTTATATAGACGGAGTAAGCGAACGGGACTTCATTTGGTCTGCTGATGATACAGTACTGGAAATTCATCCAAAGAACAATCTTAATCCATGGATGGTCTACCGCTGGAGTTTAAGCAATAAAGCAAAAGGAAAAAACTCCGTTCCCCTGGGCAGGGAAATAAACTGCCGTTTTGTAACTGATGCAGACAGAATTCTTCCTGCTGTTATAAATGTATTTCCGCTGATCAGGGGAAATGCTGGTTCGGGGTTATGGTGGCTCAAAACCGGTTCTCCGGTTGAAACCGGTCTCGGCCCGGATCAGGCAATTGGAATAGAGTTTAACAAGCCGATGGATGAATCGGTGTTGCGTACAATACGTTTTGAGCCTCCCCTTGCAGGCCGTTCGGAAATGTGGAAACCTGATACGGCGGTGTTCATTCCCGACCGGGATCCCGAACCGGAAAAAACCTATACACTTATTATTTCTGCCGACGCAAGAGATACCGGCGGCCTTAAAATGGAAAAAGATTTTTCTCTTTCTTTTATTGCCGACATACCTTTCCTTTCCATAATTTCCCTGAATGCCGGCTTTGGAGGAATTGTACCGGATCATAACGGAATTTATTTAACAGGGGCAGTAATGCCCGAAGGGATCTGTACCATAACGATTCGGTTTTCTCATTCAATAAGCCCTCTTTCGCAGTCTGCCATTGTCCTTGCATTAAGGCTGGAAACATTTTTTCCCGGAACTCTAAAGCCGGTTAGTTTTCGTTCAGCACGCTGGTGGTCTGCCGATACGGTTGTTTTGCAGTGGGAAGGAATAGAACAAAGTACAGCCGGAGAAAAACATTACTACAGACTAGTACTGCCCGGCGGAAGGGGCGGTATATCCGACGGAAAAGGATCATACCTTAAAGAAGATACGTTCATTTTTCTGGAAATTGAGAAGGGAGGATCCTGATAATGAGGCATTGCATAAATACAAACAAAAACAGATCGGATATTATTTTAATTGCAATTATATCGTTGTCTTTATTTTCCTGTGACATATTGCGGAATGGTGTCTTTGAAGTAAGCGGCTGGAATCCCGGCGGCGGTTATCATGATCCTTCTTCGGTGGAAGTATGCCTGGCTTTTTCGCTGGAACCGGACCGGAATAGTGTGGAACGATCTTTTTCGCTCAGCGAAAACGGGCAGAATATTTCCGGACATTTTTCCTGGAAAGGAAATCGTATGGTTTTTTTGCCTGTCTCTCCATTAATGGCCAACAAAGATTACATTATTACCCTAAAAACTGATGCCCAGGATACAAAGGGCCTCAATATGGAAAGGGAATTTGAAGCGGCATTTACCACGCGGAACGGAGGAGGCCGGCCTTTTCTTGTTGGAACCGTTCCGTACGATGGCGGGGTAATTGCAGATGACCGGGGCAGGGTCGAATTGCTTTTTTCTTCTCCCATGAACAGGTCTTCTCTGCAAAATCTTTCGTTTTCTCCTTCTGTTTCCGGAGTATGGGCGCTGGAAAAGGACAACTGTCTTGCGGTTTTTACTCCTTCGGAAAACTGGACTACCGGTCGATCCTACAGGCTTAATATCGGAAACGCAACAGCGGATGATAAAGAAATGGAAATGGGTTTTGAGCAGCTGCTTCATTTTTCAATAGGCGTTGATCTTGCTGCGCCGGTATTACTCTCCGCCTGCGCCTTAAACAGTTCCAATACTACGGTAATGATTCTTACCGCAGATAATGGCAGCGTTACAGAAAATACCGGCTGGGAAAAAGAATATAGATTGGGTTTAAAATTTTCCAAACCGGTTGACAGCATGTCGGTAACATCTGCGTTAAGCTGTGAACCTTCTTTGGGATTAATTCCTGAAACACCTCCCGGTTATTATGATTTTTTGGTTTACCGGTTTTCTGATATTCCGGTTTTCGGATCATCGTACACTGTTACTTTGGGAAAAACTGTAAGGGACAGAGCCGGTAATGCCATGGAAAACAAGATCCTCTGGCGTATTAAAGCAGACGGCGAATACTCAAAACCTCCGGTACTAAAAGGACTCCGTTTTCCCAAAGATCCCGGTTCATTATCAGAACTATTGCTTTACAAGACCGGGGATTTTTTTGTCGATTTTCCCATAGAAGGCGGAAATTACAGCTTTGACAGAGGGGTTAATACCTGGATGGAATTGTATTTTGAAACTGCTCCTTCTGCGGCAATTGATCCGCTTTCATTAATGGAGAAATTCAGATTCAGCGCTACCAACGGGGCATTGAGTTTTTCTCCGCGTTCGGTTGCGGTTTCCGGTTTTACTGTAACAGCTCCCGTAACGCTGTGGGGAAATTGTTACCGTGTGGAAATCCGGGGTGTAATGACAAATCATCCTTATACGGGAATGGTAACTATAGAAATTGGATCAGGGCTTAAGGATAGTTTTGGCAACAAAAGTACAGAAGCACAGCGTTTTTTGTTATTAAAATAATTTATTCAGAGTGAACGATGAAGAATCTTATTAATTTATGTATACGCCGTCCTGTGTCAGTAATTATGTTTTTGGCTGCTCTGCTTTTGGCAGGAATTTTTTCTCTTTCGGTTTTACCGGTTCAGCGGCTGCCTGAATTTCCGTTTCCGCGGGTAACTGTGGAAACACTGTATCCGGGTTTGGGAGCGGAAGATATCAGGCAAGTGGTTACCATTCCGGTAGAAGATGCCCTTTCTTCAGTTAAGGGACTGGAAAGAATGCGAAGTATTTCGCGGGACGGTGCATCGCTTATTGTACTGGATTTCCGTTGGGGAACCGACAGCGGTGCTGCTTCGGTTCTTGTCAGAGAAGCAATTGACGCGGTGTATCCAAGCCTGCCGGAAGGAGCTTTAAAACCTGCGGTTATTCCGGGTGATCCTGATGAACAGGCTCAATTGATTGTTGCAGTTCGTTCTCCGCTGGGACCTGTCTTTGCCCGAAACCTTGCCGAGTATGAACTGCGTTCCCTGTTCAGGCGCATTGACGGTGTCGGAACAGTAATGCTTTCCGGCGGTGAAAGGGAAGAATTAGCCATTAAGGTGGATGTTCCGCGTGCTCTTTCCAGAGCTTTGCCTTTGTCGGCGCTGGCGGAAATTCTTTCCGCAGAAACGGCCAATATACCGGCAGGTAATGCAAGAGACGGAGATAAAGAACTTGTGGTTGTAAGTCAGGGAAAACCCGGTACAGAAGCGGAATTGGAACAATTGATTTTTCCGTCACAAAATGGCGCTTTTGTAATCGGAGATATTGGCTCTTTAGAAAGAACCACGATAAAAAAGGAAAGTGTTTTTATTGTTAGTGGAACAAATCAATCTTCAGACAAAAGCGAATACAATACTTCAGAGTTTACTGCATTGGAAGTATTTCGCAGACCCGGTGCGGATCCGGTAAAACTTTCCCGCGATCTGCAAAAAGTAACAGCAGAAGCATCAGCTGTTTTTTCCCGGGATGCGGAAATAAAGATTGTGTATGATGATGCAGCTTCAATTGTTCCGGGAATCAGGCAGCTTTTTGTTTCTGTAATTCTTGGCACTGCAGCGGTAATGATTGTTCTTTTCTTTAATTTAAAAAGTTTCCGTTACAGCCTTCTTGCCGGTTTGTCTCTTCCATTATCCATGGCTGCTTCCGTTTCGGTTCTTGCCGTAATGGGAAGGACACTTAACAATATTAGCCTTTCCGGAATTGCATTGGGAGTTGGCCTTGTTTCCGACACCTCGGTTATTATTCTTGATTTACTCCACAATGGTTTTGATAAAAGTAAAAAGCCGGATTGTGGTGAACTTGGAGCGTTGGCTGCCTCTGTAGCCGCTTCGAGCTTTGGGGGTACAGCGACAACAGCTGTAGTTTTTATTCCGGTAATGTTTCTGCCGGGTCCTTTGGGAAGCCTTTTTGGCGATCTTTCCATAGCTCTGGTAGTTTCTATATTAACAGGCTGGCTCTATGCTCAATGTGCCTTGCCTTCCCTTTTCAGAATGTTTTTTCCTTCTAAAGGATCAGCAGTGAACAACGGAAATAAAATAACGATGTTTGGCGGCAAAAATCATCCCGGAGATTTTGTTATTAATCGTTATGCCCCATTGCTCAAATCCTGTGTACAAAAACCAGGCAAGGTTCTCTTAATAATGATCTTTTTTTGTACTGCAGGTTTTGCCCTGCTCGTTACTCGTCCTGTCAGTTTTGTATCCGCCGATTCGGCAGCAGAAATTGAAGTTGTGTTGAATTTTCCTCCGGGGACAGTAATGGAAAAAATAGCTGAAGAAGCGTCGATTCTGGGAGAACAGTTAGACGTGATCTCCGGGATTGATTTGGTTTTTGGCAGGGCCGGATCGGAAAAAGAAGACGCGGCAAGAAGAAGTGATCCGGATTACCGTAAAGAATGTTTTATTTTTCGCTGTGTTTTGGGATCAAAACAAAAATCAATTACAGTGCTGTCTTCCATTAATTCGCTGTTGGAAAAACAGAATTATGAATGTTTTGCACGCTTCCCCCAGGACAAGACAGAAAAACTGTTGGGCCTTTCCTCTTCTGCAGTAATGGCGGTAAAGGGCCGAAGCCGGGAAGAAGCGGAAAGCCGTGCTGCCCTGGCAGAGGATCTGATACGCCGGGAAGGATTTGTTGTTACCCGGCGGCCTGCAGGTTTCCGATCCGAAATCAGGGTTGTGCCTGACAGGGAAGCATCAGCCCATGCAGGAATCAGTACGGTGGAAACAGCAATGGCGCTTTATGCTGCAGCCGAAGGCTTGGAACTTGGTGAACTGGAACTGGAAGGAAAACCTTTAGCAATGAAACTCTCTGCTTTGGCAATGCCTGAACTGGAATTAATGCCGATTGTGTTCCGCGACAACGGGCCTGTGTTTGCAGGAAGTATTAACAACTTTGTTCCGCGGGAAACTTCGGCAGCTCTGGCGCGTCTTGATCGGAGCGACACACTCTACCTTGAAGCATATTTGCAGTCAGGCACACTCCGCCGGGCAGACGAAGGTGAACATGAGTTTGCGCAATTCCCCTCCGGCAAAGAAAAAAAATTGAATGCAGTTCTTTCTTCGCTTTGTTCCGAAGGAAAAGAACAGGGATTTGTCAGAGCAGATGAATCAACTTTTACCCGTTATCGCAGTTCGTTGATTCTTACTGTTGTTTTAGTATTGATACTGCTGTACCTTACCATGGGAGTGGAATTTGAATCATTCTCTTTGCCTCTTGTACTGTTCCTGGCAATACCTTTTTCTTTGGCCGGTTCCGGACCTGCATTGTTCCTTTCCGGGGCAGGACTTGATTCATCGTCGGTTTTGGCTCTTATGGTGCTTTTTGGCTTGTCGGTAAACAGCGGTATGGTTCTGTACGAGCTGGCAGCGGAAAAATACAGACACGGCAAAACAGCCGCAGAGTCGGTATACGAAGCGGCATTGAACCGTGTTCGGCCCGTAATTACAACTGCATTAACGACTGTTTTTGCACTGCTTCCTCTGGTAATAAGTCCTCTTGGTGCAAAGGAACACTCCATGGCTGCTGCAATGCTGGGGGGAATTATAACCTGTACAACATTAACCCTGTTTGCCCTGCCGCCGGTATTGATTCGCTTTTTACAAAAACAAAGCGGGGAAATGTGAAAGACAGCAAAAAAAAATCCAATCAGACTGGACAGACTATAATTTCCGTCGGGAGTTTTTTAAACAAACCGCAAAGATCCCTTTGCATAATCCTTATGTTATGTACAGCTGCATTTTTTATTATTCGGATTTGGGGAAGTGAAATTCCGGGAAATCAAAGCGCTGCAGACGAAAGTTTTACGGTAACGCAGCGTTTTTACGGGGTGGATGCAGCAGAGATGGAAAGAATTGCTGCAATTCCGCTGGAAGATGCATTGTCGGGTATTCGCGGTCTGAAACATATCTTTAGTTCCAGTGAAAACGGCAGGACCAGAGTATTGTGTTATTTTGAAGGAAGGGAACATGGCCGTTATGAGGCTGTCCGGGAAGCAGCGCAGCGGGTATACGAATCTCTTCCCAAAGCTGCCCAAAGACCGGAAATAACATCATCCGGTGATTCGCGTATTCCTGTCTGGACTGCGGCGCTTATTAATAGAAAAGATAATTCCGTTTCCGATAAAACAGGTACTGTACTTGAAAAAACCGTTAAACCTGCTCTTGAAGGACTTCCCGGCGCAGGTACAGTCGAGATTTCCGGAACCGGTTTAAAAGAAATAGTTATAACCCTGAAAAGCGAGGAGGCTGCTGCCAGAAATATAGATGCTTCTGATATTGCCGCAGTCCTTGTACAAAATGACATTTTACTTCCCGGCGGTACAGTAAGGCGCAGCGATCTGGAAATACCTGTAATGGTAGACGGCCGTATTAAAGATATACGCAGAGCATTAATTCCTGTCCGTAATTCCGGCGATGGCGTGGATTATGTGCGGCTTGAAGACCTGGCAGTAGTTACCGAACAGGAACGGGATTATGAAAGCCGTTCCAGGCTTGACGGAAAGGAAACGGTAATTGTTGCTCTTATGGGCAGCGAGAAAGCAGACCTTGGAAAACTATCTTTGCAAATAAAAGAAGAATTGGCAAAATTTCCCGATTTGGAATTTACAATTCTTTCTGACAGGGGAGAGGCTGAACGGGACGCAAGGTCTTCGGCTTTAAAAGCAGCTTTTCAGGGTACTTGTATGGTGGCTTTACTGTGTGCATTACTTTGTTTTGGAAGACGAATTTTTTCTCTTGTTTGTTCTCTTACTGTTCCATTAACATTCTTTATTACAGCTGCCTTGCTTATACTTTTTGGTTTTTCTCTTGACAAGCTGGTACTCGCAGGGCTTTCGGCCGGAGTGGGAGCAGCGGTGGATACTGCCATACTCAGCGCTGAATTTTTCCGTTCCTGCAAAACTATAGAAGAAGGAAAAAATGCCAGGAAAGCTCTGTGTTTTCCCCTTGTTTCCGGTATTCTTACAACAGTTATTGCATTATTGCCATTAATGGTTCAGAAAACATCGGGAATGAATTCTGTAGCCTGGGCAGTTGCCTCGGTTAATATTGTAACAATGGTTTTGGCCATGACATTGCTGCCGCCGCTTTTTCTTTGGGATTGTTCAAGCAAAATAAAACACATTTATGAACACACTGCCCGGTTTCGGCGAACAAATATCATTTCCAGGGTTCGTGTCCTTTTGCCGGCAATATCTCCGTTCTTCCGCTGTTATCGCAGAAATCTTGTTGTTCTGATGCAGCTGATATTGGGGAAACCTCTGCTTGTAGTATGTTTCTGGTTTTTATTGAGTATACTGGGTATTGCTGCATTTTATCTGAATGGTGCGGATATTATTGAAGAAAGTTCCGGGGATTCTGTTTATGCCCAAATCGAGTTTGAAGGCGGTCTTCATATGGAAGAAACCGACAGGAGTTTGGCTATATACGGAAATGAATTGAAAAAACAGACAGGAATAAAGACCGTTCAGACAGTAGCAAGAACAGGAACCGGATCGGCGATGGTTAGTTTTGATCCGCAGCTAACAAACAGCAATTTAGTACGGAATTTAATGCGGAATATTCCTGTTCCCGGCGGCTTTGTATACATTGCAGAATCATCGCCTGATGAAAGAAACTGGAAAATAAAAATTGCAGGCGACGAAGAAAGAGTATGCCGTGAATTGGCTGCAGAAGCGGCCCGTCGTTGTTCTGCAATTGAGCTTGTTTCCGAGACGGTTTTGAATTTTAAAAATGGAAGTCCTGGGATCAATTTAATGGCTGATCGGGAAAGAATAGCCCTGAACGGGTTTTCGTTTGGCAGTATGGGACAGACAGTACGCCGCGGCATTCACGGACCGGTAGCATATAAGCGTATTGACAGCAGCGGAGAAATCGACGTAAGAATACGGGGAGGACAGACGCCCAAAAGCAGGGAAGAAGTGCTGGAGATACTTCTAAAAGAGAATTCTTCGCCGCTTGTAATTTCGGCGCTGGCAACAAGTGAAAGTACCAGAGAAGCGGGATCCATTCAACGGGAAGATCGGCGCCGGAGTGCGTCGTTTTCCATACGAACCAAAGCAATGGATCCAGGAAAAGTAAAGAACAGGGTAATGACGGTTCTTTCCGATCTGGAACTGCCGCCCGGTTACAGTATTGAATTTGATCAACAGGCCATTAAAGCTGCCGAAGAGGTTGGCAAACAGGTTTATCATTTTATTCTGGCATTGCTTTTATGTTTTATGATAATTGCCGCTTTAAAGGAATCATTTATCTATCCCCTTGCTCTTCTTGCCGTAGTGCCTCCTTCCCTTGCTGTGCCGGCGCTTTGTTTGGTTGTCAGAAACTATTCCCTTAACGCAGTATCGGCGGCGGCTTTTGTTGCGGTTTCAGGTTTGGCAATAAACGCAGCAGCTCTTGCAGCGGATGCTCTGGAAAATACCGGAATAAACAGTATGTCGTTCTATTGTGTTTTCCGCCGCCGCCTTCCTGTACTGGCTGCAACTACGTTTACGACTGTCTCTGCAGCACTCCCTTTTCTCTTTATTAAAAGCAATTCTGCTTTGGCAGTAAAAACCTTGTCGCTGGTAAGTGCCATGGGAGTTACAGCATCCGCCCTCTGCGCTGTTACGTTGATTCCCGCACTGGTCAAACTGTTTCCTGGTTTACTTAATACCGGCGGTAATCGACTTTTGTTGCGGTAAGTATTATTATAATACAATGATAGATCCCACACTGAAAAATCTTGATCAGCTTTTTCCTTCGGATTTTACCGAGGATCAAAAAGCAAAGGCCAAAACTCAATTTTTAAAAAACATGGCGCTAAAAGCCCACCGTTTTTACAGCGGAAAAATGCAAACCATACCGAAATGCGGACTGTATGGGCTTAATTGGCTTAATGTCTGGTATACGCCGGGTGTTTCAAAAATTTCTACAACAATACGCGATGATAATGATACATCATTTGCCCTGTCTAACCGGGGGAACCTTGTCGCAGTGGTTTCCGATTCGACGCGGGTGCTGGGCGACGGCGACTGTACGCCTTCCGGCGGATTGGGGGTAATGGAAGGAAAGGCGATGATCATGAAGTACCTCGGCGGAGTAGATGCGATTGCGCTTTGTGTGGATTCAAAAGACCCGGACGGAAAAAATAATCCCGACAGGATCATCGACTTTGTAAAAATGGCCCAGCACAGTTTTGGGGCTATTAACCTGGAAGACATAAGCCAGCCCAATTGTTTTAAAGTGCTGGATGAACTTCGCGAAGTCTGCAACATACCTGTCTGGCATGACGATGCCCAGGGAACAGCCTGTGTTACTTTGGCAGGGCTGCTTAATGCGCTTAAGCTGGCCGGGAAAAAGTTAAACGATGTAAAAATTGTTCTTCTGGGAGCGGGAGCGTCTAACACCACTATTGCACGGCTGATCCATACCGATGGGGGAGATCCTGCAAAGATGATCATCTTTGACTCCAAAGGCAGCCTTTATCCGGGAAGAGAAGATATTAAGAACGATAAACGCAATTACCGCAAATGGGAACTTTGCGAAATAACCAATCCGGAAAGGATACTTTCTATGGAAGATGCAATAAAGGACGCCGATGTCCTGATTGCCCTTTCTACTCCGGGACCGGACACGGTAAAACGAACATGGATCCGTTCCATGGCAGACAAGGCCATTGTTTTTGCCTGCGCAAACCCGGTGCCGGAGATCTGGCCTTATGCCGCCAGAGAAGAAGGCGCTTTTATTGTTGCAACAGGACGGGGTGATTTTCCCAATCAGGTAAACAATTCGGTATGTTTTCCTGGTATACTAAAAGGGGCGCTTTTGGTACGTGCCAGGAAAATTACCGATGGGATGGCAATACGCTGCGCCCATTCCATTGCGGAATTTTCCGAAAAACGGGGGATTAATCCGGAAGACATTATTGCAAAAATGGACGAGACGGAAGTCTTTGCCGTAGAAGCTGCAGACGTTGCAGAGCAGGCAATTAAGGAAGGTGTTGCACGAATTAATCTTTCCTGGGACGAAGTGTACAACCGTGCAAAAGCAGACATAGCTGCCGCCCGGGCTCTTGTAGAAGACATGAAGAAAGCCGGCTATATCAGGGAACCGCCGCCGGAAATGCTCGAAGCGGCGCTTAATGAGGCAATAGAGTCGGTTAAATAATCAAGTTTGGTAACTCTGGAAAAAGGCAGCGTCGTCGCAGTGCAGGTTGTATAACACTCAGTTGGTATTTGACTTTTCACACCGAAGCAACTAACGATTTTAAAGACCATGTTGAAAAAAGACACGGTCAAGCAAATGATCTTCCTCACTCCTGTTTTTCATGATATGATTACTCCATGACCATAACGCAAACCGTAGCTATACCTGAAAACCGCAGGCTGACCATTGACGTGCCGCACGAAGTGCCGGCGGGGGTAACTGCCCGCATTGAACTTGTTTGGCCGATCCGGCCGCAGGCGGACGATGTGTATGCCGGGATACCGTCAAAACTTGATGATGACCTTTTGCGATCTCAACTTGATGTTCTTGAACAAGCTGACTGGTAGGTGCCGTGCTTAAAGGCGAAATCTGGTGGGCTGAATTGCCCAAAGAGCGAGGCTCGGAACCGGCAAAAATCCGTCCGGTGCTCATTGTCCAATCCGACACCATGAACCGCAGTTCGGTGAGAACCGTTATGTGCGTTTCAATTACTTCAAATCTTGTTCTGGTAAACGCCCCTGGAAACTTCCGTCTTGAAAAGGCCGCGTCAAAACTGGAAAAGACCTCTGTCGTCAACTTTTCGTAAATCGTTACCATCGATAAATCATTCTTGCGTGAGTGCGTATGCACCCTGCACAAGTCTATTGCAGAGCGTATTGACCAAAGTCTTATAACGGTATTCGACATAAAAAATCATCATGGAAGATGATTTTTTATGGAATTGGGTACACGACGTATGAGCCCCCGTTTCCATCACCCACACTCGTACGCGGGGATGTTCCCGGCTTATCCGCAAAAGAGGCCGCCGTTTTTTCGTCCACGCAGATGACGTATATAGTCCACAAAGTACCGTTTGGAAAACCGCGGACCGCTGTGTTATTACCGGCTTGTATTAACAGTTCCCAATTTTCGGGTATGGAAATAACAGAGCCTTTCGTTACCGGTACTTGGTGGCTGAAGCCGGAACCGTGGAAACGGTCATATTCAACACTCGGATAGAGGGGTTTCGGCGGCGGCACCCACACGGGCTCGGTCTCCCCGGCACGTGGCGGGGGCCCCGGAGGGGGTATCTCATGAGGAGAAACGTTATAAATACTATTATAAATCCCAAATTTCCCATACTGCCCGGTAGTTCGCTCCACTCCCAACTGCATTTCCTCCTCATTGATAAATCGTACGGTGGCAGGAGGGGCGACAAAAATAAAGAAGTTATTGCAGGTCATGCCCGGCGCTTTGGGGGTGGTAAAATCTACATGGCCTCCCATTGCATACACATTGGTGATTTCCACCGAGAATTTGCCCAGGGTGAGCGTTTTTGTGTTGCCGCGGGCCGCGGGCACAGGCGGCGGCGTGTACCAGGTTGCGTTATCTGGGGCAGTAAGCCTGGGGGAAAAATAAAACGCGGTGTTAGCGGGAGTGGCGGCGTTAGCCGGCAGCGGCCACATTATGATATATCCGCTGACAGCCACAAAATCCCTGTTCCCGGCCGGGCGCAATGCGGTGTAGGCGCTAGATTCACCAGAGCGGCCGACTACCGGAGTCTTGGTAAAGCCGGATGTCCAAAAAAGAAACGGGTTCTTCACATTCGTTAAGCGCACACTGTCTTTTTCGGCGTCGTCTATTCCCCAATAGGAACCGTCCGGATTTCTCAGGGTAAATTGTCCGCCGCCCTTGTTTTCCATATAGTAAACATAAATTTTATCATGGAATTGTGTAGACGGCCCGGCATGGACCCAATACCAGCCGTCGACAAGCGTAAGCGGCGTGCCTGACGGAGCGGTTTCATCCGAAAACACAATCGGCGCAGGCCTAACTTCCGAGTGGGCGATTTTAACATTCGGCGTTCCCCTGGCGGTTACGGTAAAAGTCGCAACCGGATTATTGGCAAGCTCGTGATCAGGAAACCTGCCGCTGCCTCCTATTGCCTGATGGCCGTAGAGACTACCAAGCGCCTTGTCCGTATCGTTGATGTTCGCAGCGGGCGTGTCGCTGTAATAGACAAACAACTCCGCTACACGGGTATTTGTCCCTGCCGACCAGATAACCTGCACCTTATCGCCCACATGGGCGGTAAAGGTTAGCTTACACCGCGGTACGCTTTTCTCGCCTCCGACAAGCAGCGTTATCGGCGCTTCGCTGTTAATGCTGTACCTGATAGCCCTCTGCCCCCAGTCCCAGTCGCCGTTTCCCATATCAACGGTGATTTCACGGGACGCTTTCTGTGCCTGTGCCGGTGTTCGCACCACCTTGTCCGCCGGCGAGGACGATTCCTTACCACCCATCGCCATTACGGTTGTTACTACCAGCATGAGCATGATCAGCGCCATGCCCAACGTGATAATTGTTTGTTTCTTTTTCATGCTAATTCTCCTGTAAACAAATATTCCGAAGAACCTCACGAAGCTATGATAAAAAGCATGCGGTTACGCGGTATAGTGTAGGTGTTCGGAAGAACAGTTACCGGTTGTGGCCTCTGCTGGGACACTACGGAGAAATCCGAGTGAACCCGTCCTCAC
>Ga0082212_10001645_pt1 | contig 32918 bp, 18 predicted proteins | sample TergutNt197P3_FD_71548 | JGI IMG/M metagenome (GOLD analysis project Ga0082212, IMG submission 71548) | Neocapritermes taracua P3 segment gut microbial communities from Petit-Saut dam, French Guiana - Nt197 P3 | ecosystem: Host-associated > Arthropoda: Insects > Digestive system > Gut ... | reverse complement strand
CTTTTGATTATGTAAATAATTATATTTTAGAAAAAAAATTGTAAATTATTATGGCAATAAGCAACAAAAATTTAATTTGTAATGCGTTAGAAACGCGGATGCTTCGTTGTGTAACACAATACGAAGCGATAAAAACTAAGACGAGCACAGAGTTAAATAAAGCAGTTTTTGATTCGCTATAAGATAGTGAATATACTGCTTGGCGAGGGCGTAAAAATAAGTTCTTCAACAGTTTATAATATTTTCAATCGGCGTGGTTTGAAGTGGCAATCTCATTCACACAATCCGTCACCTCATTAATACAATCTGCCACCTATTTATCATAATGCGTCACCTCATTTATATAATGAGGTTTTCAATTCTAAAAATCTTATTTTTTTTGAAAGAATTTTGCTATTTTTATTTTTTATTATTATTCAACATTTATTTAATAATAACCACCACATTGAATTAATAATTACTATTTCCTGTAATAGCAGCGTTAAGTTGTTTGAAGTGCTTGCTCATTGATTGCGAAACAAATTGAAATCTTATTTGAGTTTGTGCGACTTCTGCCATTTCCTTATCAACGTTCACATCATTTTCACCTGACATAACTGCTTCAGGAATAGGAATCTTTCTATCAATAAGTTCGCCGCTTGGGTCAGGATTAGGTCCCACAGGAATATGTTTTTCATCTGTTTTAGCACCTGTAAGAGCCATTTGTTCTTGGAACAACTTTTCAAATTCTACTTTTTGTGGTTTATACCCAACAGTATTAACATTGGCAATATTTTTTGCAGCAGTCGTCATTCTTAATGAATAAGTATCTAACGCCTTGTTCATTAAGGGCAATTTTTCTTTAAATAAAAAGTTTTCTATTTTCATATTATTTAACAGATTTATTATTTAACAGATTAAAACATTATAAAAACACAAAAATTATGCCAAACTTACTTTTAACTCAATTATCTATATTTATTTCTTGTAGTATAAGGGGACGATGAAATACGTAGTATAAGCAATATACTTTAGCGATATACTTTCTTTTGAAAATATATCCGACAAAATATTGTATGTGGCTAAATTGTATGGAAGGATTAAACTACGGGCTACGTAACATAAGCGATATACTTTCTTTTGAAAATGTATCTGACAAATATTGTATTGTGGCTAAATTGTATGGAAGGGTTAAACTATCGGTGCTAAATTTTTGTATATAATCATTTTCTCTGTTATTAACAATAAAAACGAAATTTGTCTTAAATGAAGATGATTGTGGGTGCTGATTAGCAAAATCCTTCATTTTATTTATTTGCATCATATTTGTTTTTGCTGTATCAATGTGTATTTGAACACCACACGTATATTTATTAATCGCTTCATCAAGAGTAAGTAGGTTATCTACTGTTATTTTTGCTTGCTCGCCACTATTTTTTTCAATTTTCCCTATAGCACAAATTATTGCATCGTCCAAAATATAATTTTTAAATTTGTTATAAATACTACTCCAAAAAATTAATTCAGCACTCCCTTCGTAATTCTGTATAATTGCAAATGCAATTTTATTCCCTTTTTTATCTTCACGAGTGCGAACAGAGGTTATAATACCTGAAACAAAACCATACCCCGTATAATCAGTAGTATTAGTATTCATAACTTCATATTCTGCATCACTACTATAAGCAATTGTTAAATCCACACTATTTAGCGACTTTATAGCAGCATAATAACCATCTAACGGATGACCAGATAAATAAAAATTCAAGTACTCCTTTTCTTTATTTATTCGCTCCGTATATTCCCATTCAGGTGCAAAAATAAATTCAGGTTCTGTCGCTTGATTATCATCTTCATCACTGCCAAACATATCGTCCATATTATTATCAACACTACCAGATACACTTTTAGCATATTCTAAAACCAAATCAATTGAATTAAACAATTGGGAACGCACCTTTGCTGAATGTATAGAATCAAAAGCACCCGAACATATTAATGCTTCCAAAACTCGTTTATTATTTTGTTCCACACGAACAGCAAAATCAAATATAGAGGTGAATTTTTTTTCGTTCCTCCTTTCAACAATAGTGTCCACTGCATTGCTACCAACACCTTTGATGCCGACCATTCCAAAATATATATTACCATCTTTTGCAATAAAATTATTTACAGATGTATTTACATCAGGCGGCAGAACATTGATGCCAAACCGCTTCGCTTCATCAAATAAAACCACAAGGTATCCTTGAGAATTCATATTGGCGGTCATATTGGCTGCAAGAAATTCAGAAGTATAATGTCTTTTTAGCCAAGCGGTCTGAAAAGCAAGATAAGAGTAAGCAAGAGAGTGTGATTTATTAAAACCATAGTTTGCAAATTTTTCTATTAAATCCCATATTATTATTGCTGTTTTTTTATCAATTCCATTTTTTGCACAGCCGTCAGCAAAATTATCCTTTTCTTTTAACAAAGTTTCTACTTGTTTTTTCCCCATTGCTTTACGCACCTTATCTGCTCTACCCAATGAAAATCCTGCTAAATCCTGAACTAATTGCATTACCTGTTCCTGATATACAATAACGCCGTAAGTTTTTTTCAACGACTTTTCCATTAAAGGATGCAAATATTTTATTGCTTCTTTGCCTTGTTTTCTATTTATAAATGAAGGTATATTTGCCATCGGACCAGGACGATAAAGTGCATTCATCGCAGTAAGTTCTTCCAAACTATTTGGTTTTAATTGCTTTAAGTATTCTTGCATTCCATCACTTTCAAATTGAAAAATGCCGATTGTTTGACCATTGCTAAGCATCTTAAATGTTTCTTTATCATCAAAATCAATTTTATCTAAATCTATATCTTGCCCATAATTTTCTTTTATCATTTCCAATGTTCTATCTATAATTGATAATGTTCGCAAACCAAGAAAATCCATTTTTACTAAACCTGATTTTTCCAAAAAATTCATTTCATATTGCGTTACAATATCTAAACCTTGTGCTGTATTTTTGTCGGATTTATATAGTGGAATATAATCTGAGACATCTCCTGGGGCAATTACTACTCCTGCTGCATGTGTGCCAACATTTCTATTTTTATTCTCTAAAATTGAGCAAAGATTCCATAGTTGCCTATATTTTTCATCAGGGTCAGTAAAAGTCCACTGCAAAGATGCCATTTTTTTCGCGTGCTTAATTTTATCTTTAAAACCAATTTCTTTTGTTATCTTATTTACCTTATCCAACGGCAATGCCAGGACTCTACCAACATCTTTAATCACTCCTTTTGCAGCCATCGTTCCGAATGTAATAATCTGTGCAACAGAATCTACACCATATTTATCTTGCACATATTTAATAATTTTATCACGCGTTTCATCACTAAAATCAATGTCAATATCAGGCATTTCGTTTCTTTCGGGGTTCAAAAACCTTTCAAAAAGCAAATCATATTTTAATGGTTCAACATTAGTAATATTCAGTGCATAAGCAACTATGCTTCCCGCAGCCGAACCTCTTCCTGGTCCAACGCTAACTCCTAATTCTTTTGCCGCTCTAATGAAATCCCACACAATAAGAAAATATCCAGAGAAATTCTTACCTGCAATTACTCCTAATTCAAACTCTGCTCTTTGTTTTATTTCTGCTGTTACTTTATCATATTTTTTTTCTAATCCTTCAAAAACTAATTCTTTTAAATACTCGTTAGGGGTTGCTGATGTCTCAGGTATTGGAAAATTAGGCATATAATGTGTTTTTAAATCTATTTCTAAATTACATTTATCTGCAATTTCTAATGTATTAGATATAGCATCAGGCAATTTATTAAATAGTTTTTTCATTTCCTTTTGAGTTCTAAAATAAAACTCATCTGTTTTATACCGCAAGTCATTTATATTTAAATCATTTTTACCTTTTGCATCTTTAATTAAAAGATATACATTATGTGCTAATGCGTGTTCTTTTTGCAAATAATGTATATCATTAGTAGCAACTACTTTGCCACCAATTTCATTTGCTAACATTACTAATTTTTTGATTAGATATTCATCGGTATCGTAATGATGATTTTGTATTTCTATATAGAAATCATCGCCAAACAACTTTTTATAATATAATGCTTCATTTTTTGCTTCATCATAATTATTATCTAAAATCAGTGCAGGAATTATACCACCCATACAAGCAGAAGTGCATATAAGCCCCTCGCAATATTTTTCTAACAATTCTTTATCTATTCGTGGTCTATAATAAAATCCTTCTGTATGTGCAAAAGTAGAGAGTTTAATGAGATTTTTATACCCTATTTCATTTTTAGCAAGTAATATTAAGTGGAAATAGTTTTTCTTTTTAGTATCTTGTTTTCCTGCAGATTGGTCTAATCGGCTGCCGTTAGCGATATACATTTCACATCCGATAATAGGTTTTATATTTTGTTTTTTACATTCCATATAGAACTCTATTGTTCCGAACATTACGCCGTGGTCTGTTATGGCTATAGCAGTTTGGTTATCTTCTTTTGCGGCACTAACAAGTTCTTCAACGGTGACGATAGCATCAAGCACCGAATAATGCGTATGGTTATGTAGATGGACAAATTCACTCATATTCTTCTTTTTTTATAAATATAATGTTTTTTTATAATGTTAATACAACCACTCAGAGGATGCTATATCAACTTTTTATGCTATATCAACTTTTTATAATATTACAAAGTATTTTAAGTGTTTTTAACTTTTTTCTATTTTAGTGATTTTATATTTGTTTGTGACAGCAGACGTTTTCACCTCAAAATTATCGCCGACAGCTTTTCCCATCATTGCTTTTCCAAGTGGCGAAGTAACAGAAATCTTGTTCTGTTCAAAATCTGCTTCTGCAGCACTAACAAGAATATATTCAACAATATCTTTTGTCTTTGTGTTTTTTATAGTAACTTTAGACAAAATATATACTTTGTCTGATGGAAAATCATCAGAAGATATAACTTGTGAGTTAGATAGCATTGCAGCAATTTTGCTGATTTTTAACTCTAACAAGCCCTGTTCATCTTTTGCTGCATCGTAGTCGGCATTTTCAGACAAATCGCCGTGTGACCTTGCATCTGCTATTTTTTGAGCAATTTCTTTTCTTTTAACTGATGTTAAAAATTGATATTCTTGCTCTAATTCTTTCATTCTATCTTTTGTGAGGTAAACTATATCAGACATTTTAATTATCCTTATGTTATTATATTCAATTTTATAAATAAACTAATAAAAAGAAACCTCCTCTGATTAAAATTAAGGAGATTTCATTAATATGCTACTATTTAAACTACAAATATACATTTTTTTTTCAAAAAAAAACGTATATTTGTAAATAATTTATTAAAACAATAAATTAATATACTTTAAATAATTAGAGAATAATAACATTAAATAATATAAAATGCGAAAAAAACGTGCTGAAAAAAGAAGAATTATACCCGATCCTAAATTTAAAGATACGGTTGTAACGAAATTTGTTAATTGCCTTATGCTTGATGGCAAAAAAAATACTGCTCGCAGAATAATGTATGATGCAATGGAACAAATAGGAAATAAAACACAGCAAGAACCTTTAGAAGTGTTTAAACAAGCAATAGCAAATGTTGCTCCTCAAACCGAAGTCCGTTCAAGAAGAGTCGGCGGTGCTACTTACCAAGTCCCTGTTGAAGTGAGAGCAGCAAGACGGCAAACCCTTGCTATTAGATGGCTAAAGAATTATGCCACAGCAAGAAGAGACCATACAATGTCACAACGACTTGCAGCAGAACTTATTGCCGCTTCCAAAGGAGAAGGTAATGCTGTAAAAAAACGCGATGACGTTCATAGAATGGCGGAAGCAAATAAAGCATTTGCTCATTTCAGGTGGTAAAAATACAATTTAATATAATATAGAAACCTTATTATCAAAGTAAAAAATTGTAAGATATTTTTAATTTTATAAAGATAGATTATGACAAATATATTATATATATCTTATTTTTATGAAGTCAATTAAAAGTATAATAGAGCAAATTATAATAGAGAATGGAATGGAAGATGAGGTCCGTTCTATTCATATTAACGATGTTTGGAAAAACCATTTTTCTGACTATGCAAGTAATATAGATATTGTTAAATATAAAAATAAAATTTTATATTTGAAAACCGATTCACCTGCTTGGAAACAAGAAATTAGAATACAACTTGATACAATAATAAAACAATTTAATTTTTATCTTAAAGAAAATTTAATAGAAAAAATGGTTGTGTGTTAGTCGTTCTCAAAATAAGTCACGGCTGGTTAATTAGTATTATACTTTTTGTATTATATACTTTTTGTATTATATATTTTTTACTTTTTATAACATTACTTCTTAAACTCTACTTCCGCAAATAATTTATTGTTACGGGTTATTTCTTTTAATATATCAGAAGCAGTATTATAATTATTATCAATACCAAAAAGTTTAAGAATTTCCTTGACTATATACCACGTTGGTTTAAAATCTATAGATGATTTTTGTTCCCACTTATCATTCTTAGCACCAAATATATCAAGACGACTACGTTTTAAATTCATATCAGTATCAATGTATTTCATATTATCTCCTGCAACAATGACAGGAACAAAATGTTGAACCTTATTATCAATATTAGTAAATGTCCCTTCGTATTCAGCAAAAGTAGCAGTTGGTAGTATGGCATTAGCATATATTGTAATAGGTGTCTGATTAGATATACAAAGTATTAAAGATTTCAATTTAGCAAAAGTGGAAATTAAGGCAGGAATAGAATTATTTATAGTATTATTAAAATCTTCATCGAAAGCAATAAGTGTTTTAATTGTTTCGTTATTAATATTAGTAATAAGGTCATTAACATTAATTGGATTAATACCAAATGCTTTTAATCCATTAGTATTAGGAGACATAAACTTCGTCTTTAATATATCATCAGCAAAGTTATCATCTATATTAGATATATAAGCAATATTATCAGTATTTAATTGTTGAGCAAGTATAGTTAGCAAATAGTTTGTTTCATTAGAAGAATTAGGTGATGCAATAATAAATATTTCATTAGGTTTATTTGTTTTTAATAGATTAAATGTATGATTAATTGCATCTTTCCAACTAACTACTTTAATTGTTTCTTTATATATTTTAGGATTAGACAATCGTTTATTATTTATATTATAAGCAAGATTTAAGCGACCATAATCACATATCAAATTATTATTTATATCCTTATTGTATGCAGGGTCTACTCTTAATATTTCGTTATTTTTAGTGCCTATATTTACATTACAACCCCTTGCACATAATGTGCAAATTGACTTATTAAAACTCATTTCCCATACTCTTGCTTTAAATCTAAAATCTTTACTCGTCAATGCACCAACAGGACAATTATCTATAATATTCATAGAATATTCATTTTCTATTTCTCTGTTTTGAAATCTATGTATCCTAACTTTATCGCCACGATTAATAAAAGTAAGAACGTCCTCTTTCATAATCTCATTAGTAAAACGAATACAACGCGAACAAGAGATACAACGTTCCGCATCATATACTATTTTATCGTTCCAAGCAACTCGTTTAATATTTAAATTCTTTGTTTCGTTAAATCTGCTACCACCTTTTGAATATAGCATAGAATAGTTTTGTAATTTACAATTACCTGCTTCATCGCAAATAGGGCAATCTAATGGATGATTTATTAATATAAACTCCATCACTGATGCACGAGCATCTATACATTTTTGAGTGTTTATATTTACTCTCATTTCATCTGAAACTATTGTATTGCAAGCGATTTGGAGTTTCGGCATATATGATATTAATAATTCACCATTAGCATCTGTAGAAAAACTACCATCTGGCTCCCGTTTAGGTAACCCTACTTCTACAAGACACATTCTACAATTTCCTGCAATACTTAATTCAGGATGCCAACAAAAATGTGGCACATTTATATTATTTCTTTGTGCTGCTTCTATAATAGTTTCGCCTGCTATTGCTTCTATTTGTTTATTATCTATATATACATTCATATATTTAAATATTTTCGTTTATTTTATCTACAAAAATAACATTTTTTTTCAAATTTTCAAATATATTTTCTATTTTCAAAATATAATAAAAAAACAGAACTAATGAAAGTCCTGTTTGAAAGGAAAAAAATGATTTCAAAAAAAAAATCATTACAAAAATAACACTTTATTTTGAAAAAAACAAATATAATAAAAAAACAGAACTAATGAAAGTCCTGTTTGAAGGATTTATATAAACATATGAAAAAAATAATAAAATATTATTTTGATTACAAAAATAACATTTTTTTTTGAAAAAACAAATATAATAAAAAAAAACAGAACTAATGAAAGTCCTGTTTGAAAAGAAAAGATTTATGATTTCATTCAAAAAAAAATCATTACAAAAATAACATTTTATTTTGAAAAAAACAAATATAATAAAAAAACAGAACTAATGAAAGTCCTGTTTGAAAAGGTAAAAATGATTTTATTCAAACAAAAATCATTACAAAAATAACATTTTTTTTGAAAAAAACAAATATAATAAAAAAAACAGGCAGGATAAACCTGCCCGTGGGCTTTTTAATTTTAATACTATTTTTTATGAAAGTATTATTTTTTATGAAAGCATTATTTTTTCATTGGGTCACTTATTATAAACGTTCCATTATTGTAAATAAAGTTAATCATTTCTGATTTTCCTGCTTTGTTCTCCAAATGCAATATATAAAAACCATTAGAAACAGATGGCATTATACTTCCGTCTATTGTAATATTAGTTTTATCTGAGACAGAATAAATAGTTTTGCCATTTAAATCAAGAATAGATACTTTATATACTTCCGAATTATTTAATTGTAATTCGTATCCAAGATTAGAAATCTCTTGGGTTGCAAGAAAACAATCCTTAAACGTTTTTTTCTTAGTGTTAGAACCCTGACAACCATCTTCGTTTTCGATTCGCCAAGGTGGATAAAGAGTAACAGTTCCATCGCCGTTGTATTTGTAGTTTCCTGTTACTTCGTAGAACTCAACTTCTCCATCAACTTCTAAACACATAGTTACTGCTAAAAGTTTGGAGTTAGCAATACTCATTGTAACTAATCCCAAAGTTACTAATATGAGTGCTTTTTTTAATATGTTTAATAACATATATTGTTTGAGTTTGTTGTGAATTGGGAGCAAAACTCGGTAATCCTTTGGTTACCAAAACTCTTCCATTACAAAAATAACATTTTTTTTTCTATTTCCCAAATAAAAAACAAGCAGGCGAACCTGCTTGGCATTCAGTTTTAGATAAGTTAAAGTTTTTACTTTTTAGGTTCACTAATAATAAAAGAGCCATTTGTAAACATAAAAGGTACTATTGTTTCTATTCCATCTTTGTTTTTTAAACGTAATGTGTAATAACCATTCAAAAGTTTTAGTGTACTTTTATCCAAGGTAAAATTAATTTTATCTTTTGCAGAATAAACGCACTTGCCATCTACATCGTAAATAAATACATTTGAAGATTCCTTGTTATTTAATTGTAATTCATCATCATTACAAATAATTTTTGTACCCTCAATAGCTATATTTGGACAAGGACGAATGGACATAGCCATATTAGTAGAACTAGATAAAGTACCTAAATCAGTATTTGTTATTTCCCATGGCGGATAAAGTGTTCTAGAGCCATCGCTGTTATCTCTATAATTATCACAACAAACACGGACATTTAAGCATTCATCACCAACTTTCACTACATAATCAAATTTCTTCATACTCATAGCAATAAAACTGAAAATTACTATGAAAAAAATCTTTTTAAACATTTATATATCCTTACCCACAACTATCAGTGCAGGTCTGACTCTATATCGAAGGTCATAGAGAACCCATAAAAAAAATTGATAATGGGACATTGTATAAATCTCTGTATTTGCAGAGAAGTAAAAAATCATTACAAAAATAACATTTTATTTCAAATTTTCAAATATTATTTCTTTAATTTTTAATTTTTCTTTATTTTTCTGTTTTTTGGTATAAAAATCTTTTAATACTTCGTTTTGGTGTTTTTTCAAATTCTTCGCTCCATAATTGTATTGTGGATATTTGCGAATATTTTGGCAACTCATTATTTATTTCTACCAACATATTATCTAATATTTTAGGCATATCTTTCTCTGTAATATTATCTATTTTAGCCGCATCATAATCGGGATAAATAAGTGCTACCAATTTTCTGTCTTTTTGTTCTATAACAATAGATTCAGACACATATTGTTTATTATTAATAATATCTTCTATTTCTTCGGGATAAATATTTTGTCCTGATGGACTAAGAATCATATTCTTACTTCTTCCTTTAATATATAGAAAACCATTAATATCAAATACTCCCAAATCACCTGTTTTTAGCCATCCATCTTTTGTAAATAATGCTTTTGTTGCCTCTTTATTTTTATAATAACCAAGACAAACATTATCTCCTTTTACTAATATTTCGCCTACAATGTTGATTGGGTCGGGCGAATCTATTTTTACTTTCATTCTTGGAACATCTTTTCCTACAGAATATAAAGCCGTTTCACTCCAGTCGGAATATGTTATAATAGGGGCACATTCTGTCATTCCATATCCTACGGTGTAGCGAAATTTTATTCTTTTAAAAAACTTTTCTGCTTCTTTACTAAATGCCGCTCCACCGACAACAATTTCTATAAATCTACCGCCGAACACATTGTTCAACTTCTCGGATATTTTATTTAATAGCACTCTATCTATTATAGGTAATTTTAATAGTGCTTTCACTGTTATTTTATCTAATAGTGGTTGTATTTGTTTTTTATATATTTTTTCTATGATTAACGGCACAGATATTATTAGCGTTGGCTTTATTGTTTCGAATGCTTCTATTATTATTTTAGGAGCAGGCATTCGGGTAAGAAAATAAATATGTGCTCCTACTGCCATTTCAAATAAAAATTCAAACATCAATCCATACATATGTGCCATCGGCAACATAGAAACAAGCACCCCATCTGCTTTTTTAAATTTTGGCAACACCTCACAAGCAAACATAATGTTAGACCAAATATTGCGATTAGAAATCATTACACCTTTGGTATAACCCGTTGTGCCTGATGTATAATTAATTACACACATTTCATCAGGTTTATCTTTGAAATACGCAACATCATTAGAATTATAGCCGTTTTTATATCGCTTTTTAAATATTTCATTCACCTGTGAATGTATATTGCTTAATTTATCGTTATTAGTATAGAAGATTGAAAAATCTGATAAAGCAAATATTGCTGATAAATTAGGCATAGAGTTTTCAGACAAACCTTCCCAAATAAAATGACTGCAAAATAATAATTTGCATTCAGAATGATTAACTATATATTGAATATTGTCGGGCTTAAACTCATGCAAAATAGGAACTACTACTATTCCGTATGTTACGGCAGATAAAAATATAATACCCCAATTAGATTGATTCCTACCACATATTGCAATTCTATCACCACGTTTTATTTTATATTCTTCAAATAGTATGTGCATCTTTGCAATATAAGTAGCAACATCTTTGTATAAAAACGTCTTTCCTTTATAGTCAGTGAGTGCAGGAAGTTCCCAATTTTCTTTAAAACTATTTTCAAAAAGTAAATTAATAGATATTTTGCTCATTTACAATCCTATATTTAACCATTACTAATAGCAATATACATTTTTTTTGAAAAAAAATGTATATATTAACATAAGAATAACTAAAAAAAATATGAAAAGAAGAAGTTTTTTAGTCGTATTAAGTGGATTGTTGACTCCACTACTGCCAATTAGTTTAAAATCAAAAGAAAGTGAACAAATACTTTCTGTATTGCCACCTGGTGCAAAAAGTCGCAAAAATTTTAATTTATCTTGCACTTCGTGTCATCTGTGTATATCTCGCTGTCCGTCAAAAATATTAACTCCTTCTAAAAATGAACTCGGCGTAAAAAATATAGGACAGCCATTTCTTGATTATAAAAAAGGTTATTGTGGCTATGATTGTATAGAATGTATCCAAGTATGTCCTACAGGAGCATTACGAATAACGGGAACATTAATTGATAAACAACAAACCCAAATAGGTATAGCAGTATATAGAAGCAATTTATGCCATATAAATAGTAAGAAAATAAGTTGTCAGATGTGTTCTCAAAATTGCCCAACAGGGGCAATAACAATGAAAAAGAACGCTAATAATTTGCTAATTCCTTCTATTAATATTTCAAAATGTATAGGATGTGGGGCTTGTCAATATTATTGTCCTACTTCTGCTGATAACAAAGCAATATATGTAAATGGTTTAGAAACACATAAAAAGATAAACGAATAAATTTTCAAACAATCTTTTATTAAATTAGTAGATTAGTTCGCAACCCGAAGTAATGACAAATTATATTCCACAATTAACTAAAATCTATATCATATTTTAATCGTCTGACAAAGTTTTCAGAAACACCAAGTTCATTTGCAAGTTCTTTATTTTTCTTGGTGCGATTGTGTTTAATATACCGACTAATATAGTTGGTGAGATGGGACATCTTGGGAATATAAATATTGGTCCCTTGTAATTTTTTTAACAATTCTGTAGCAGTATCTATCCCACATCTGTCTGCTACAAATTGCAAATCGTAAGGTAGTTCCTCGAAGTTTATAGTAAGTTCTTCTAAACTATTTTTGATAACATTTTTGGATTGTCCGATAAAAGCCATATATTTCCTTAATATAATAATTATACGCTATATGTAATTTTTCATTACAAAAATACGTATTTTTTACATAGCAATCATCATAAAACAAAAAATGTTAATAACTTTTTTATTAATAAATTTAAAAGTGTTGATTTTTTTTTACACTTTTAGTTTTTTATTTTATTTTTATTTTAATAATATTAATAATTTTGTATATTTTTGAAACTTTTTAATGACTATTTTCGTTATATTAAAAAAAATAACAAGAAAAAATATAAATTATGGCATTGAAAGTATTTAAATTTGGTGGCTCTCTATTAAATGATCTAATAGGTTTCGAGCAAATAAAAAAAATAATTGATTTATATTCTAAATCGGATAAAAAAAATAATTTCGTTATTGTAGTTTCAGCATTCGGGAAAACGACTTCGCAATTGTCAAAAATAGCAATGTCCGCAGAAATTAATGGCGAAATTGATGCAATACAATCTTTAAACAATATAATACAATATCATATTGATATTGTAGATAAATTAATCCAAAATAAAACTAAAAACACTGAATGTAAAAATTATATATATGAACAGCATTCGCGATTATTAAATTATATTAAGGGGATATCATTAACACGTGAATTAAGTTTAAGGACCAAAGATTTAATACTATCAGTAGGCGAACTATTGGCTTCATATATAGTATCGCAATATTTATCTCAGTTTTATAAAAAAACAATAAATTTTGATATAACATCTGTATTAATAACAGATAATAATTATGGAGCGGCAACCCCTGAAATAAATACTACAAATAAAAACATTAATAAAACTTTATTTCCAATTTTTAAACATTGCGATATAATAGTTACACAAGGTTTTATTGGTGCTAACATTATAGGCGAAATTACTACTATGGGGTATGAAAGTTCTAATCTAACTGCTACAATTATAGCAGGAGCAACAAAAGCAGATGAGTTCATAATTTGGACAGACGTAGAAGGTATAAGACAATATGACCCAAAGTTGATATCTAAAATGCAACCCATACTAATAAGTAAAATAAATTATGATACTGCTGAATATTTTGGCTATAGCGGTTTAAAATTAATTTACCCTAATATGATAAAATTATTACGCCAATATAATATGGAAGTAACATATAGGTCTGGTTTTAATCCAACAGGCGAATATACTGTTATCGGAAAAGAAGGAGATATAAACGAACATAGTATTATAATTAATACAGATAATTTAGTAGCATACCAAAAATCAAATATAATAAATAGATTTGATAAAAATTGTTTCCCGCCGATGGCAAATTTCCTTCAATACCAGAACAACATTATTTTAATTTCACCTGACGGGCATCTATTTGTTTCTGATAATAATATTGCCTCATATATAGAAGAAGATTTATTAGAAGCGAATTTGCATAAAAGAAATAATATACATTCTTTATTGTTTGTTAATTGTGATTATAAGAAATTTATAAAAGTTATATATGATTTAGAAGAAACATTAAATGTGCAAATAATGTATCTATTCAATAATTTTCAAAGAAAAACTATTAACCTTCTTTATATAGAAAATCAAGAAGAAGTTGAAAAGAATTTATTAGTTAAAACTTTCATAGAGAAATTATTTTAATAAAGTAATTTTAAATTTTAAACATATTATTTCAAACATAAATTTCAAACAGATGCCTCTAAAGGTATCTGTTTTTTATATATTTTAGATGATATATCGGCTTTATTAAAATCCTAATGATAACAAACTAACCCCTGTTATTGCGGCTGTTTCTGACCTTAAACGCCGATTACCAAGATTCCACATAACTACATTATCAATAACTACATTATCAGGAACTTTTTTTCTAGGAACTTTTTTTCTAAAAATATTTAATTCATCATCTGAAAAACCACCTTCAGAACCAATAAATAGAAGTGTATTAATGTCGTTCTCTAATTTTTTAGTAACATTAGTTCCATTCTCATCGGCAACAATTATTCTATCAAAACTCTTTTCGTTTTCTAATAGTTCTGTAATAGTAGTCGGATGATTTATTGTCGGTAAAATAGAACGTTTGCATTGTTTTATTGTATTTATTGTTTTAGTTATCAATCTGTCTTTGTTTATTTTATTTTGTTGCGAATGCTCTGTAATTAGAGGATAAATAGCACTAATTCCAAGTTCAGTAGATTTTTCTATAGCAAACTCAAACCGTTCTCTATTATCTAAAATACCAATTGCTAAACCTATTTTGAAATTCACCTCTCCCATATTATTATTAAACCACTTTATAATATTTGCTTCAAAATTATTTTTTGAAGTTCTGTTAATAGTTGCAATAGCCATTTGCCCTTTGCCTGATGTTATTAATACTTGATTACCTGATTGGAGACGCAATACTTTTAAATGATGTGCTTCATTATCGGATATTTTATAATTAGTTTCATTTTGATTTATTTCAGGTATATATATACATTCCATTTAATTTTTAAAATATTAATAATAACTAATATAATGAAAACTATTATTTTAATTATTATAATTTAATTTTTGTTCTAAAATATATTATCTAAAATATATTAAAAAATAGGACAACTATAAAGTTGTCCTATTAGGTTTTTAATTAGTGTGGATTAAGATTATTTAACGATATTCATCATAAATATTCTTACTTCACCATTAGCAAGTAATCTTACAGTGTAAGCACCTGCAGGTAGGTTTGTAACATCAAAAGTTCTGTTATAAATACCCTTATTTACATATTCGTTAATATTTGCTACTTCTAAGCCAAGAGTATTGAAAATAGATAAAGATACATTAGCATCATTATCAATTCCGAACGATACTTCAGCAATATTAGTAACAACAGGGTTTTGGTTAACAGCCACAAAGAATGTTTCGTTTGATGTTTCAGCAACTAATCTGAAAGAATTTGTTTTAGAATAGTTAATAACTATATTATTAGTTTCCCCTGCTTTTATAGTTCCGTATACGTCACCTGATACAGGGTCTATTACAGAATAATTAGCCCGTGGATTAGTGAAATTAACTAAAACAGGATAAGTAATACCTTGCATATTAACTAATGATTCATCATAATTAGTAGCATAGTTATCTTTAGAGAATCTAACGTCAAACAATTCTTCTGGTGGAAGTGGTGGTAATTGATAATTATTGACATCAATATTATTAGCAGCATATAGTGTAGCAACTTTTTGGTTTGCATCTGCTACGTTTATTTTGTCAAATCCTGCGACTTTATTTTTCAAATTAGCAGGTAGTTCATCAAATACTGATTTCGTAGTATTAACTAAACGGTAATATGAATTTCTATTAACTTTAAGGAAGTATCCTTTACCAGGATATAATGCAGAAATTTCTACATATCCTTGATTTGGTCTATATGCCCAAACACCATGGAATAAAGTGTAATCTTTATCACCTGATGTGCCATTAAAGAAATCAAAAAGAATATTATTAATACTTGTAATTTTAGACACACCACCAACAGCATTCCAACCACCAAGTTCAGGACTATTTCCTGAATATAGAGGTATATCATCGCCCAGTGTGTTAGCAATTACATTGAAACTTGCACCATGGAATGTTGTATCTGTAATAGCATTATATTTAATAAAGTAAGCCATACCGCGTTTTAATTCACCATTATTTGCTTGTTGCCATCCGCTGTTAAAGAAGTATAAAGGAATATTCATAGCGTTTGGATAAACATATTTATAATATTTATTTACAGGGTCTAATGGCAATGAGAGTAAGTTCCAAGCATACGGCATAATAATTGGGTCGCCAAAATTATCAACTAAATTATATCTTGATTCTTCACCTATTGTGTATTCAATCCAGAAATAATCTACACTTTTATCTAAGAAACTAAATGTATATCTTGTTCCACCAATAGGAGTTCCTTCTGACCTCATATCTCTAACATAAGTTTGTCCGTTCAATACATATTTCAAGTGAATAGTATTAACTTGTGGGTTAAATTGTGAAATATCCCATTCTAAAACCACAGGGTAGAAATCATCTGTTCCGTCCCAACTATATTTTATATAATGAAGATGTGAATGTGAGCCAGGAATATTGCTTCTAATATCTCTTGAATGTGACCTTGCTGTCTTATTATCAGTGATAAAAGTACCAACATTGGCTAAACCATCGTGATGAGAATAATCACCATAACCAAATTGAATGAGATTATTTTTTTCAGCAGGGTTCATATTTGATAGTTCTTCTGTAGTAAACGCTGTAGTATCTAAAAAGAATCTTGCATCAAATTGCAAAGTATTTCCGAACATATCTGCTCCTAATGGATTTGTGCGAGCAAATTCTCCATACAACGAATCAATAAGGTCAGTAGCCAATGGTGCACTTCCCATAGTCAATGTTCTTGTTAAATCAGGTCTTGTTCCATTAAGTGGAGTAACTTTAAGAGTTATACCAAATGGATAAATAGGATTTGCTGCAGTTACTGCAGGTGGAACGTCAGGTCTTTCAACAGGATGATCAAGAACAAAAAATCTAATTTCAATTCTTGTTACTTCATATTTATCAAAAGACGATTTAAAAGTAATGTATCCTGTATATTCTCCTGGTTCTAAATCAGTTTGGTCACAATCAACCCATAGTCGCCAAGCAGATGGTTGATTAACGATTCCTGTAATAGGAAACGGACTATAAACACCTGAAACATCAATAAGGTTGTTTATTCTTTGACAATACGCTCTTCTTACTGGATTATTCATACTAACCGCACCGCCGAACTTATTTTCATCGCCGATTGATACTGGACCATTTGTAGTGTTAATATTATAAGGAACACTTCTTACTTTCAACCAATTTTGGTCTGTTTCAACAATAATATCTTCCATTGTTGATGGATAACCTGCTGTAGTTGTAACAATTATTCCTCTTTCTGACCTGTTCGCATATGTAGTAGTTCTTGCAACTAAATTGTCTGCAGTAATAGGTTCTACCATTCTCCACAATGATGGGTCATTTATATCGCGAACAATTCTGTTAATTGGATTTAATCTACTGTTTCTATCTTCAATTTCAAATTGAAATTCATTATAAGTGTTCATAACTCTTAATGTTACAGAACCTGGCAGATAACAATCAGTAGTAAATTTAGTATTATCACCATAATTATCATATGGTTGCAAACCAACAATGTTATTTACATGAGTAAACTTTTCAGCAGATGACCATAGGCGGTTAAAATACGGCATATTATCATTTACTCCCGTATATGCAGATATAACACGAGCAAAACCATCAGAAAAAACATTATAATTTGCTATATCTGTAGGTGATGGAAATGTTTCCAATAAATCAGACACTCTATCTTTAGCTATATTGATGCCATTATAGTATATATAAGTTGGGTCAAAATATAACTTACAAGTGCGGACATCTTCTGAAAGGATTGTTGTTGTTGGTTTAACTCTAAATTTTAGATACAACAACACTTTTGTTTCACCATATCCAGTAGTGTCAAGATTATGAAAACTTGACGCTGTTGCAGATATTGTTACTACCCCACCAATACCTTCGTGATTGTAAATAGACACTCCTGTCGGAAGTATTGTAGTATCATATAGGTCAAAATACCTGTAATAATCATTAGCTTTACTATTTGATGCTGTAATGTTAAAATTATAAGCTAATGGTGTGTAATAATTTAACGTTCCCCCCTCTCGGTAGTAATGAGTAGAACGCAGATTTTTTGCTTCTTGTTCTGTATAAGGATGATGTTTTTGAACATCCACAAAATCTAATGTTCTGTCATCATAATACACTTTGAAAGCAAAAGATGAAATTTCTTGAAGTTTTGTGTAAGGAATCCCGTTTGGATTCTTTTGCGTTCTAAAATTATACCATCTATTAGAGATGAATACAGGAACTAAAATTTCTTTCCATTGAGTTTCGTTATCGATAACTCTGGATGGAACTGTCCAAATCCTATTATCAGGCCACCAACCACCATTGAGGTCTATATCACCATTAGAAGGATAAGCCGAGCCGCCATCACGGACTCCAAATCCCAATATAGGATAATCTGGACCATTTGCGTCTGTAGAATATGCAACATTGCATAACAGACCAAATGTAAGGACATACAGCATTGTCCTTAAAACTATCTTTCGCATTGTGCGATTTAATAAAAGTTTCATTAAGAAACCTCCGAATATTATTATAAAAATTAATTAATTATCAGTTTTATAGTTTGTAAGTGTTTTATTTTATTATTAGTTCTTATTTTAATAAAATAAACTCCACTTGCAAATTGTGTTTTATCAAGTAACAACTCCCGCTCCCCTACTCGTTCTATCGTTTTAATCTCTAATCCATTTAAATCTATTGCCTTATAATTTATTATCTCATCATTAAATTTCAATACTATTATATCATTGTTTTCTAAAATCAAAATCCCATCATCTAATTCACCTGCTATTGAAACTATTTTTGGTAACTTTATTCCTATATTTTTCACATCACCGTTCATAGAACACGAACAATCATTTATATCTTTTATTTCTGTTCTTATATTTACATTTGCATCTTCTTCATTATTCCTTATTGCTTCTAATGTCAATATCTTCGTTAAGTTAATAGTTGTAGTATCTATATCATTAACATTTACTATCCAACTTGTATCATTTATTTTTTTTAGTGTATTTTCACTATAAATATCTAAAATTGTAATATTGTCAAGTAATTCTTTATCTACACTTAATTCAAAAGTAAAATTATTTAAATTTTTCTTATTTGCTACCTCTACAAAAAAATCTAATTTTAAGGTATCATCTAAACTATCTATTTTATAACTTTCCTCTATGCCAGATATACTAATTTTTCTTTCAGGTAGATTCCTATTTACTAAACATATAGTCGTAGAATCTGGATAGATGCTTATATAAGGTCTATTAAACTCACTTCCTAAATATATACTTTCTATTATAAAATCAGCACAATCTATCGTATCTAACAACAACCTTCCCGTAAAATGAACTAATCTCATATTTCCACTGACGTGAGTCATAATGTTTGTCCCATACAATATGAGTGTATCATAGCCACTTCCTGTTAAATCTTTTGCATACTCGTAGTGCCTATAATAATTATCAAATTGCTCAAACAGAGTGCCTAATGATAAATACCCTGTCATCTGGACCTTATTTGTTTTACAAAGAACAATTATTTCTGCTCCGATTAAGGAATCTGTTTTAGATATTGACCCTATATCAATACTTAAAGTAAAATCCTTATCTATTGCATTATTACAAATATCTACTTCTGTCTTGCTCAAAATCAATTTTGGAACTATCGTATCTTGAGCATCCACTCTCATCTGGCTACTGCATAAAAGCAGTAGCCAAATAAGTGGAGTGATTAGTGTTACCGCTAATCTTTTTTTCATAATTACCTTGCGATAACTAACGATTTTGTTACAGATGTATTAGCACCTTCTAATGTATAGAAATACGTGCCAGATACAACTTTAGAACAATCCCAAGTGAATCCATATTGTCCAACTTCAAAGTCAGCATTTGCAAATTCCTTTACTAAATTACCATTATTATCATAGATAACAAGTTTGTAATTTCCTGCTACAGGAATATTTACTGTTATATCAGTAGAATTAGTTGCAGGATTTGGATTGTTTGATAACGAATTGTTATTAAATATAGAATTTCCATTCGCTAATTTATAACTTACATTATCTACTTCATTGCCATAAAATCTTATGTTAGTTGCATCAAATGTATTCACATCGTTTGACAAAGTAACATAGGCAATTGGGTTGTTAGGATTAAAGTATCCATTAGAAATTATTACTGCTGTTTTGGTATTGTTTGAGAACTCTACCATTACGTTAGAGTTTGAACCTACTATATTTACTACTTCTGTGTTAAAGTTAAATTTAACTGATTGGTTGTTATCAACTACACCATTATAGTAAATTGGAAGAACAATATTGTCGCCATCAACTCTTTCATTATTGAAAGCAATATTTGTTGCATCTCTGTATGGAACAGCATCCGTTTCTTTTTTCTTATTATGCTCAATGTTTTCATAAATATAAGGCAACTCATCAATTTGAGCACCTAACCAAGCCATAATAAACGAAGCATCTAATTCATTTGCTTCATAAAAGATTTCAGTATAAGGATTGCTAATACCAGGTAAATCACTGATTCTTGACGTTAATAACATATCACGCCAAACAATGTGCTTTTTCAACTTAATACGTAGAACTTCTATTCTATTATTAACGTTGTTTTCTGATACGTTCCATAATAATGTTCTATCATTATTAGCGGTATAGTTATTTAATCCATCATCTACAATAGCAATTCTCATTTGATACTCAAAGTCAAGGTCGCCTGATTTATTGCTTTTATCAAGAATTTTAAACTTCCTTACACCTTGTGATACTGGAATACCAAAATCTACAAAATCAATATATATATAGTCATCGTTTTTACCCCAATGTTCATTGAAACCAAATTTTCCTTCTAAAGCACCTACTTTTCTTATATAGAAAGTATCTCTTGATATATCATTTGGATTATACATAGGGTTATACCCTGGCAAATTAGTGTCATACAAACTATTATTTAATACTATACCGCCGCCTGAGGTCCTATCATATCTGAATATACCCGAGTTCCTATTTTGCAAATAATAGAATCTGCCATCGTGATGAACGTCAGCGTGGTATGCTGATTGCTTGTAGAGTGAATCCAATTTCTTACCTGTAACAGTAGCCCACATTATTTCTCTAACGTCACTCAATGTTACATATCTGTTTTGTGGCAAACCTTTATGTCTACCGCCATCACCATTTGACATATCAGCATCGCCATCACCCCAAGTTTCATTACCTAATATAGAATGATTTGCTACTAAAAGTATTGCACTTGAGCCATGTCCTGACGGAGGCCATAATGTCATTAGTGTTTCGTGGTTTCTTTGCATAAACTCATTAGCAGGATATATTGTAGGAAAATATATATTACCACAATATATTGCATTAATAAAATCGGCTTTATTATAACTCATTTGGAATTCACCTTTGACGCCAATTGCCGCTTTATTATTTGGATTGGTATAGATATTATCTTTATTAAGAGATTCCATCTGGTCCTGAGTCATTTGATATGGTCCATATCTGAACTCTACATCGCCCTGTTGTGCTACATCAGGATTCGGACCTTCGTAGATAATTACTTGGAACGATGCCACATTTCCAAGATAAATAACAGAATCTGTTACTACTCCTGCAGCATCTTTTACCCTATCGCACCAGTTAACATTCAAATCCTTCCATTGAATAAGGATAGCGTTCTTTGTTAATAGTGGACCAAAAGGGTCATTAGGGTCTACTACTTGATATTCAAATTTAACATACCCTATTTCTGTTCCTGCCTTACCACTATCTATTGCTGCTCGGGTTGTAGGCCAATATTTATGGTCTCCCCAATAAGGAGCAATAACATTAGTAGGAACTGCACCACCTGCATCATTTATGAAGAGACATTTTGGGTCTCTTGTTATTATTTCATTTCCTGGTGGCTCTTCAAATGTTATGAAACCATTTATGGAAACATAAATTTTTGTATAGTCCTTGCCATTAAATCTATAGGAAAAACCTATATTTTCAATTATAGCATAACCATCATCTAAATTATTATCTTTTCTTGATGCAGGACTTGGAAATAAACAGAAATCATTAACTACACCTGCCCCAGATGATGTTCCATCTCTAAACACTACAAAATCGGCTTGTAGGGCAGCAGGCAACTTGAAATCTATACCCAAAGCACTAGGACCAGTAGCAATGTTTCTCGTTTCTATTGACTGGAATTGATTATATACTTGGGATATTAAGGCACTATTACTAAATAGCAATATCATTCCTATTGTGCCTAAAATTACTTTTTTTATGAGGTTTTTTCTCATTTTTATATTTTCCTTGATTAATCTTAATTATAAAATATATTTGCAGGGAGCCATCGCAGACCCCCTGCTATTAAAAAACTATTGAGCTATAATAAATGATAACACCTTAACGTCCATACCGCTTGTTAATCTTATTTGGTATTGTCCGCTTACTAATTTGCTACCCGCATTATCTATTAAGTCAAATCTAATTGTATGGTCGCCTGCATAATAGAAATCATTTTCTAATGTCGTTAGTTTATCGCCCAATAAATTGAACAATTCTATTGTAACGTTGCCTGCTTTTCCTATTGTAAAGTCAAGTGTCGGTTTAACACCCAATGTTATCGGATGAGGATTAATTCCTTTTATTCCTGTTTCATAAATATATTCATCTTCCACATCAATATTAAGAGTAGAATACCAATCATGAACTATATGGAAATTATCAATTCTGTTATCTATGATAGTAACAGTTACGTAGCCGTTTGCATCAGGACCACTAAATTGTGCCGAACCCGAAGCAATACCACGTTGTTCTGTATTACTCATATTAACATTAAAGAAATTACCTGCTGTTCCACCATCTCTAATATACCATGATGATTGTTCAGGATTTTTCACAGGTTCGCCTTCTCTTGAAGGAACTGATATTGGTTTCCATTTTAGTGTAACAGGATAGTTGTTAGAACCCATACTATTTACACCGCCGCCTTGTATTAATCCTTTGTATCTGTTTATCACAACATTTTCTGTTGTTTTAATTGCTGTTGGGAAGATATTTCTATATATTCCATTAGTTGTTGTAATTGCCCATCTGGAATCAAATACATCAAGATCAGGTAATGGTGGTATTTCTATTTCGCAATAGTTTGTATCTAAACGACCATCTATATCACCTGTAGTAGCCAATCGTGCAGTTCCCCACTCTAATAATTGTGAATGACCTAATGCATTAGTTACTATTAAATGAGAAATAAATGATACAGTATCAGACACACGCATTTCAAAATCTAATGTGTCTGTAGCACCTGCTCTATCAGTAACTGCAATTCTTACACGTATCTTACCTTTAGTTACATTAGAAGGTAAGAATACAAAACCAGGACTATACAACTTAACAGCAATAGTATCACTTGTTAATTGACCATCTATTGTTTGTGGATTTATTTCTAATCCTTGTGGTTCTATAACATTAAATGTAAGACGTTCAGTAGTAACGCCATCTCTTAACAAATCTCTATCAAAAACCATAATAGTTTCATCAATCACCTCTCCTGCTGTTAAGCAGTTAATAAGTGGTGCTACCACGAATTTAGGAGGACAATTGCCGATAGCAACTTTCATATCAAATGTTTTAACATTAACTAATCCGTCTTCGTCTTCTACTAATACAGTTACGAAAGCGTTTGTATCTTCCATATTTCTAATTAAAGTTGGAATTCCATATAGAACGCCACTTTCTTCATTAATTTTTAACCATTCAGGTGTTCGTTGTGGAATATTTGTCCAATCAATAGGTGTTTCATCAGGGAACGACCTATCATAAGCATCATATCCAACTATATCAGCCGAAGAATAAATTAATTTATAGAAATGTCTTTGGTCTCTATTTGCATCAAATATTTTAATTGCTCTTATGTCATCACGCCTTAAGTTATATTCTTGACCTTCAACCGCAGACAATAACTGGGTTGTTATAAATTCTGGTTGGAAGTTAATATATAAGTCAATATATTTTGTAGTAGAGCCGCCATGTCCATCGTTTGCAACTATAGCCATCACTGTATCAGTATTATACTCTCTATCATTGATTGCTGTATTTTTTCTTAACATTACTTCTGCTACATCGTAATCTATTCTGATGTTCATTTGTCCTTTTCTTTGGAATTGGAATAAAGTTGCATCTTCAGTAACATCAGTATAATCCTCGTAATCTCTAAAGAAACCTTGGTTATATAGCATCCAACTTGGTTTTAATTGAGAGATAGTATTAACTGCTCTATATAATGTATCTAATGCTAATGTATCATTTCCACTGATTGTAATATTTTGGAATGAGTAAGCAGTTCTACCATAACGGAAATCCCATGGAGTTATTGTTGTTGTTTCTTCTGCTGCAAGGTCTTCTAACTCATCGTCAGTATTCAAATCCATTTTAAATCTTAATTGTGCTGTTGCCTCAGGATATGAAGTAACATTAACTAAGAATTTAGGATTTTGGTCTCTTACTACTGTTCCTGTTGTGGAAGTTGTTCCTGCTTGGAAGCGTGACCAATCATATGGACGAACTCCAAACTCATTATGTGCTGCTGTAACATCATAGTTTGCTTGTTTTACTCTGAATAGAGCAGTCGGCGAATTATCATCATTAGGTCTGTATTCTATAAATCTTGGCAAACTATCCATCACAAATATTCTAAGTTCTTCTGATACTGCCATATTTCCTTGAACGTCCATTGTATCTTGTTGGAGATACCTTGCTACCATATCAAAATCTCCTGTAACATCTTCGTTATATTTTGGAGCATTCAAATATGGTGGAAATATTTTATAGAACCAATTAATTTGATTTTGTGGAACGTTTGAAATATTTAACGAATCTAACATTGCAATACCTGGTGCATAATTCCTTGCTGTAACTTGGAATCTTTCACCACCTGGAACTATATAAGGATTAATAGGAGTTCCTTTAAACTCTAAATATCCTCTATGCTCAACACTATTTATTGTTATATTAGTTTTAATTGTATCAGCCATCAACCAATATTGAAGTGCAGAATTTGCATCTACAATATACCATTTCCAAATTAATGATGTAAATTGACCTGGAAGTAATTCATTCCTTGGGTCGTAGAAACCATTTCTATCTATAGCAGTTGCTGTTAATATGAAATCAGTTCCGCGAACATTATCAGGGAGTGTTGTTCTTGAATATGTTCCATTAGGTGAAGGATAATCTCTATTTGTCTTTACGAAGATTTTATTAAGCAATCCATGATTTCTAATTGTATCTTCTACAAAACTTCCGTCTTCTTCAACTCTTGGACTCTTATAAATAGGATAATTACCATTAACATCTGTAACATATGGATTCAATTCAGGTGTTCCCCATATAGTTAAATCACCTGTAAATACAGGAGCTTCTGGTCCTTCCCTAACAATAAATACTAAACCGCCATCATAAGCATCAGTAATACCTTTTGTCCATAGAACATTTCTTGATACTACTCTAATCACATCACCTACATTTGCTGGTAAAGTTCCATATCTTTCGCCTGCAAAGAATGTTGTTCTTGTTTCATTAGCACCTGCATTTCCAACTATATTATTATCTACAGGCATTGCAGGTCTATTACTGAACAATCCTGTCATTCTTGTTTTTGTAACATCATCGCCTAAATTAAAGTATGTTTGGTATGGCTTACCAATATATTGTCCAACCGCACCTTCGTATCTTTCTGAAGTTGCACTATATTTTCTGCCACCAAGTGCAGCATAATCTTCATTCATTGCTGCAGTTCTGATACCAGGGTCAGGTTCATTAGACAACCTTCTTGGCGACAATTTTTTCAACAATTCAGGTGTTCCTGAACCGCCTGAACCTGCGTCAGGGTCAGTTCCAAATGGATATGAACCGTTAGAACCTAAATTTTCTAATCCTTCGGCTAATCTTCTTAATTGTGTGTTGCCTCTTCTTGTAGAATCAGGCACTAAAAATACTGTTGCTCTATAAATATCATCAGCCCAAATAGAATCTGCAACTCCATATTTTTTAGGAACTTGTTTCATTTCCACACGTATAAAGTCCTGGGTTGTTTCATTAATTATGAAAAACACTGTAGAACCTTGATGTTTAAAATCTCTATTTGTTTCTACATCAACACCAACATTTACTCTTGCTTTTGTTTCAAGGTAAATAGGCATTCCCAATGGTTGATAATATCTTGGCACATTATCAACAGCGTCAGGCAATGCTGCAAGTGGCGCCCATAATCTTTGCATTCTATATGCCTCTGGATTTGCGGGACTTCCATTTGCCAACATTTCGTTTGCAAATTCAGGGTCTCTCACCCAACGTTTAACATATTTTTCTCTCTTATTTTGTCTTATATCATTTACATCTACAAATGAGTCATGATCTAAGTATATTTGAACAGGATTTCCAACTGCAAAATCTTCAATAGGGAACATTCTTCTCCTTGAATAATCTGCTGTCTTAATATCTGTTGTTTTGTCGTGTAAATCATATACATCGTAAGAAAATAAATATTTTTCAGGTATTGTCATCTCAGCAGGTGTATTTTCACCTGGTATGCCATTATCTTCATTTCTCAACTCAATGTATTCATATTCATAAAGTCCTCTATTACTCATAGTTATGTTGTATTCGCTCATATTCCATTCAAATGGACCTTGTCTTCTTTTATCTATTGTTGGATATATTGATACATCGTTCCAATAATTATAGAAAGGTAGATAATTAGTATCAGCAACTAATGGTTGCCCGTTCACTCTCTTTGATACAAAGAAAGTCATAAATTTATCTTTTGGTAACGGATTGCCCTGATGGTTATTTTGATAGTTCATAATCTCTAAACCAACATTCGCTTCAGTATGTCCCCAATAGTTACCTATTAATGTATCTGTTCCGCCTGTTCCTACTCCGCTATTCTGACCTGCTAAAATACCTTTAGTATTTGGTGCATCAGGCAATCTAATTAAGAATCTTGCTTCGTTTTCAAAAATAGAGTTTGACAAAGTAGAGAAATCGCTTGTAGGGAAAGGTCCTTGTATTTCACCATAAATAGTAGCAGAAACCAAATCGCTTGAAGCATAATTTCTTTCTTCCCATTTATCTGTATTAAAAGGTCCTGTAATGTGATTTTGTTCCATACCAATGTAATTGTTTTCATCACAATGATTTCCTCTAATTAAAGAACGATTGAAGAACAATTTCAAATTATAATTATCTGAATAGATAGCCGAACCCGACCAAGCAAAGTTGTCAATGATTCTTACTCTATTGAAATGAACGCTATCTAATAGAACTCTATCATCTCTATTTTGGTTATCTAAAATATAAATTGCACCACCAAGTCCGATACCATTTTCTACTAACGTAGGAACATTTGCATGTATTCTTGGGTTGCCCATTGCAGTTGCTATATCTGTTGGAGATAATGATTCCCAAGTTAAGCCACCATCTAATGAACGCATAACTAAATCATTTTCACCAACAACAAATATTTTATTGAAATCAAATAAGAATAATGAATTAATTGTTCTATAGAAATTATGTAATTCAGCCCAAGTATCACCACCATCGGTAGTTTTCCATATCGCTCCTGATGCAGTTGTTATATAACCTATTTGTGTGCCTACAAATTTAATATCAGTTAATTTTTCATTACTTGGGAATACACCTAATAAAATCTCCCAATCAGTCCCGCCATTGTTAGTCGAAACGTAAGAGCCATCATTACCTACAGCAAAACCTTTATTAGAATTAACGAAATAAACCTTATTTAAATCTTTGTTTAGTCCAGAAACATTAATTGCCACATAATCCCAAGCATTATCGCCTGTCCTTGTCATTTTAACTACTGCTCCACCAGAACCAACAATATACGCTAAATCACCATTTATTATGTGAACGCCATAGAACTTTTTACTTAAATAATTCCAAGCAGATAGCACCCAATTTTCGCCATTTTCTGTTGTAATAACTCTACCTTGGTCAGTAACAGCAATCGCTCTATCGTTCGCACCACCAATAAAACTCATATCAGTAATACCTTCGCCCCAATCTGTAGAACGATAAACGACTTTCCAACTATTGCCTGCACCTTTATTAGTTGTTTTTAATATTGTGCCGTGATTAGTAGCAACATAACCTATTTGTGAGTTTGAAAAATACATTGCATTAAATCTTGTATTTCCCCACAAACTATCATCTAAAGGTTTTGACCAAATCCATTTAGAATTCTGGAAATAAACATTCATTAAATTACCTAAATTACCACCAACAAAACCATCTGTTTCTGAGAACCACCATTGAGCATTATTGTTAATATTAGGCATAATATAACCCGAACTAATTTGTGTGTTTCCGTATAATTCAATTTGTTCTTCTCCTTTACTTTTTTCTACAATAGCATAATTTTCTTCAAAAATATTAAGCATTGCAGTATTTGGACTATGAACCATATCTGCTTCAAGTATTAAATTCCCGTTGTCATCATACTCATCAGGATATTTAATTATATAACGTTCATTTGCATCATTATAGTTAGCACCATAAGTAAATGGATTATTCACTGATGTATAACCACTTGCTACTCTTGGAAGCCCTTCTATATTTCTATATTTTTCTGAAATTGGTGCATAATGCACTACATCCAAATCAGTAACAAACAATCTTGGTGTTTCTTTATTTGGTCTAACCATTTCTATTGCACCACCATTTCCATTATAAGCAACGTTGCCAATAAAATGAACTGCACGAACTACGTTCAAATCTGTCCATAATGTATAAATTGCACCACCACCTCTAACATCACTTTCTAATTGATTATTTAGATGTGATTCATCTATAAATGCTGCTTTATTTACGTGGTTGTCTTTAAACTCTACTCTACGTAAATTAACTATTCTTGTATTAGGAATAACTTCATAATTGTTTCCTATTGGAATTTCAACGTGTATTGCACCGCCAGCAAAACCTGCAGCGTTAGAGTCAAATCTAACAAGGTGGAATAACGAATAAGCATAATTTTCTCTTGCACCACCTGCACCACTTATATCCATATTTCTTTTAGTATAAATTGCACCGCCGGCTGAATATGCTTTATTATTAGCAAATCTAATCTTCCAACCATAGTTGTTAAATCCGCGAGTTTCATCTGAACCACCGATTTGTGGAGACATAAATACATCTGGCGACTCATCTACATAGATTGCACCACCTGCACCTGCTCTGTTATCAACGAACATAGTAGAGTTGTCTATTGTTGTATTTGGTGTACCAAAGGTTTCTGTTCTTTTGCGAAGAGCATCTTTCTCTCTATCGCCTCTGATTTGTATTCTACCATAAGCGTCAGGGGCTGAATAAATCGCACCACCTGCTGAATACAATATTCCATTAACATAAGGAGTAGGTTCACCATTTGTAAATCTACCTTTACCTGTTGTATCTACTAACCATTTTGCATCTGTATAGTTACCTATAAACTGACCTGCTACTATAAGTGAAGTGTTCTTTCCTACGTAAATCGCACCACCTTTCGCACCATCAGAATGTTTGTTGTCTTGATAATTATGTGCAGTGTTTCCAACAAATCTTAAATAATCTTTATATCCTGTTGTATTTACTAAATTATTTGGGTTATATAAAGAAGCAGGAAAATCGCCTAATCTTATAGAATCATTCATACCTAATGTGAACTCTATTTGACGACCTTCATCTTCTGTCCCCGATATATACATTGCACCGCCTTTAACTCCGTTACCCCATTTATAAGGATATAGAACCACAGTCGTTGTATCGTCACGAGTAACCGCACTGCCGCCTGGATTTGATATAGCATCTACATTTGCTAATCTAACCATATTGGAATCAAAGTCAAGATTACGAAAACGACCCAAATAACCCGCTAAACGACCATCGTCCCACGCTTGTCTCTTTATATCAAGAACAAAATGAGGATCCTCATCTATCGGCTCGTCAATCCTATCAATCATAGGATACCTTGGATAATTGATTTCATACCTTGTCATTACTGTTGAACTCAATTTGTCTTCATCTGATACCCTGTAGTTTTTAACTAAATTAGGGTCATCAAAATTAAACCTTGCACAGTTCATAGTATCTGAAGCAAGCGGATCTCTGTTTGGATAAAAATAAGATGTAGGTGCTTGTAAAATCTGAACAGCACCACCACGCAATCTTGCAAAGTTTTTACTAAACTTACAATCTACTAACCACGTTCTTGATGAAAATGTAGTAATAGCACCACCACCACCATTCGTGAGTTCAATCATTGTTCTGTTTAATTCATTCAACTCTACTGAATTTAGATTTTTATCAATCTCTGTCACATTTTCATAGAATGCAACATTATCCACAGTAGTGTCTTTTCTAATGTTTTCAAACAAACAATTCCTGAAGAAAGCAGCCCTTGCTCCAGGTAATACTACAATGTGTCCCCATTCTCTTGAGAACTGACCCTGTGGTTGTCCCACAAACTCTATTCTATTTGGAACGACATCAACTGCACCTCCGTTTAGTCGTGTCCAGTCATTTAATACGAATGGTGGATTGACATCAGGAAATTCGTTCATCCTTGCAGCAAAAAACATTATTGCTGTTTCATAAGGAATAACATAAAGGTTAGTGGTTGGATCATTATTGTATGGTCTAAACACTTCTTGACGTAAATACCTACCTGTTCTGTCGGCTTCATCAATCCGTGGCCATTTTGGATCCATTGGGTCTATATTGACCAATCTTCTATTAACAATGTCTACAGCAACATTGAAAATAGTATTATACTTGTAAGGGTGGATAGTTCTTTCTCTTGCACCCAATTCAGTGACTCCTGTTAAGCCCGCAGTCATATTAGTAGCCGTGCCACCTCCGCCGATAGGAAATAGAAAACATCTCATATCGTGGAAGCCATCTGTAAACGCATTAACTACTTGAGTAGGAGTATTATAACCTGCAGGACGTGCATGTTTTGCCAAACTTGCAAAACCATCCGCTATAATTCTACCACCTGCGGCAACAATGATGCGAGAGTTATCATAGAACTCTATCCTTGCACCTGGTTCAACAATCAGTGTTCCTTTGATTGTTAGGGATTGGTTAAGAAACGTAGTATCTTCCTTCAATAGAACCCTAACTGAATCTGATTCTATCGTCCCTGATAAGTGTGTTCTTCTAGCGTATGTGCCTACAACAGCAAACAGCACTAGAAAAAACGATAATAAACACAAACGAATATATCGTTTCATGTGTTACCTCCGAAAAATTTATTAATAAAAAAATATTCTAAAATTATTGATACTTTTGTATCGTTTATATTGTCCATATATATTTAAATAATTACGTTTGTTTTTGAAAAAAAGTTTTTTTATTTTTTTTGTTTTATATTATTCTACAACATCTCCAAGCCGAACAATGCCTGCTTTTGCCATATTGTTAAACTCGCCAAATTTATTAAAACTAATAATATTTCTATATATTTTTAATGCTTCATCTTTTTTACCACTTTTTTCTGTGCATAGTCCTGCAAAATACATATATCTTAATTTTAAACCGTCTTCATCAATTAATTCTACTGCTTTCAAATAATTTGCTGCGGCATCTTCTAATTTTCCATCTCGTTCATTACAAGCACCAAGCCCTGCATATCCGCCTAACTTTATATCAGGTATTTTAGAACTAATTGATTTCTCATAATATGTTTTTGCTTCAGGGTATTTTCCTAATTGGTATAAAGCATCAGCAGTGTATAAAGTTGCTCTATTGCCTGATTTTGTAGAACCATATTCCTCTACTATTCTTATTAAGCCCCTTAATTTTTCATTTCTAATTAATGGTAATGAATCAGGAGCGTATAAGGCATCTTCATAGCGACCTTCTAAAAAATACATTTCTATACGAGCAAGATATTTAGAAGCATCGTATTCATTTTGTTTGCTATTTGCCCTAAACCATAATATTAAACTAACTAAAATTATAACTATTGCAGATAAAGTTATTATTATTTTTCCATTCTTTTGAATAAAAACATCTATTCCTCCTGCTTTAGAATCTTTATCTAAATTCAAATCTAAAGTGGAGGTTTCATTTTCTGCGTTAAGTTCTTCTAATGTTTGTTTACTTTTCATAATACTATATATTTTAATTTAATTTCTTAATATTTATTTTATTATTTATTTTTCTTTTTTCTTATTTATATTATATTAGCACGCCTGAAGGGAGTTGAACCCCCAACCTTTGGAACCGGAATCCAATGCTCTATCCATTAAGCTACAGGCGCATTTTTTCGTGTTATGTTAATAACTTAAAATAAAATGTATAATACCACAACACTTTTTTTACTAATACAAATATCCACATATTACAAAAATAATGATAAAAAATAAAATAAAAAAGTATTTTTATCATTTTTTGTTAATAATTTGATTTT
>Ga0082212_10001644_pt1 | contig 32927 bp, 29 predicted proteins | sample TergutNt197P3_FD_71548 | JGI IMG/M metagenome (GOLD analysis project Ga0082212, IMG submission 71548) | Neocapritermes taracua P3 segment gut microbial communities from Petit-Saut dam, French Guiana - Nt197 P3 | ecosystem: Host-associated > Arthropoda: Insects > Digestive system > Gut ... | reverse complement strand
AATGATTATTAATGAAATTTGATTTAATTCTTTAAAAATCTTAATTTATTAAATATATATATATATATATATATATATATATATATATATATATTAATATTAAATTAAAATAATTCAATTCTGATTAATTTAATATTAATTTAATATTAATATAAAAAAATAAAAAGAAGTATGATATTTCATACCCCAATTTAACTATTTATAATCCTCTTACTTTAAGTGTGCTTATTAATTTACCATTAAGATAAATAGGTATTTTATTTATTCCTTTTTTGTTAATTTTAACTTTAAATTTAAGAGTTTTTGAATTTTTACCTCCGAGAATTGCATTTAAAGTCTTTTTGCTATATTTATTATAAATTTTTAATATGTTTGATTTATCCTTACCAAAGTTTGTCAATTTAACAGATACAGTTATAGTTTTACCTTTTTTAATTTTAGATTTTGAAGCTTTGACAATATGGTTAATAATAACATCTTTAACTATAGTTTTAGTCACAGTCACAGTATTAGTGACTGTGACAGTCTTAGTTTCAGGAGGTGTTACTACAGGTGCACTATTATCTTTCCAATAATTTTTAACAATATTTAAAGTATTATTTATTTCATTTTCCCAATTAGAACCTGCTTGATTATCATAATAATCGTCTTTATACCCAATACCATTGTTAATTATTTTATTATTGTCTGTTAAGATGAGTTTATCTGTGCCAAAAATACTTTCTGGTAAGTTTTGGAAAAATATTCCCATTAACCAGTTATCTGTAATATTATTTCCATCAATAAAAATTTTATTTACATAACTTGGATTATTAAAATCATGATAAATATCTTCACTTTTTATAATAATACCCAACTGGTTAAATTGAATACGATTATTAATAATACTTACAGTATTTGCAGACTTAATAAGTGCTAAACCTTGACAAGACATATTAGTGATGTTATTCCCAGAAACTACAACACCTTCAACTTCTCCACCAAAGAAGATTCCGAATGAACAATTATCTAAGTTATTATTTGAAACAGTTGTGTTTGTTATAGTACTGTAAATAGATATTGCATTTCTCCCATTATCATGGAAATAACAGCCTGTAATTGTAGTATTATTCCCACCACCAGCTGAAAATGCATCATAAAATCCAGTCACATTAACATTTTTTACTACAAGTCCATTAGCTCCACCACGACCAATACTGATAGCAGTACCGTTAGTTGTATCAATTCCTTTCAAATCAATATCTTCAAAAGTTATATTTGTAGCACCTGGTCGAACTGAAATTCCATTTCTCCCCTCTAATGTAAAATTAGCTATTACAATATTTTTAAAAATACTTGGATCAGTTCCAGGAGCAACAGTAAATATTGATGTGTTTCCATTAGCTTTAAGTGTAGCTCCCCTACCATTTAAAGTAATAGATTTATCAATTGTCAAAGAGGTATTATTATAAATTGCATTCTGAGTAAACTGAATTGTCTCTCCTACAGGGGCGTCATTAATTTGACCTTGAATTTGACTTGAAGTTGCAGTACCATTAATATCAATTGGAGCGGCTGAAACTGCTGAGGAAATTGTTAGAACCCCTACAATTAAAACCACTACCAGCAATAATTTTTTAATCATTAATTATCTCTCCATTGTTATAAAAATTTTTTACTTTCGATTTTATTTTTTAAAAATTTTACAGAATTACTAGAATATTATCGATTGAAATAAACAATTAAAACATTTATAATAAAATAATTAAAATATTAATATTAATTCTTGTTTATTAATAATATTATTAAATAATATCTGTTATAAATAATATATTTTCCATAGTAATATATATGCATTTCGATTTGTAATTGAAATTATTATATAAACTGAATAATTTATTACAAATAATAAATCATGAAAAAAGTATAAAATATTTTTTAGGATAATAATTAATTATTTAAAATTTTAAGTGTGTTTATTATTAGTTTTAAAATAATTTGAAAAGAGAGTGTCAAAAAGTGTGGTGATTTTTGGAAAAATTTGCTTTTTATTTATAAATCTTTATAATTAAATTTGAAAATTTTAGAAAAACCTCCACAAAAATCATACTCTCTTTGAAAAAAATCATTTATTAATAAATAAACCATTAAACTATGCTTATTTTTCAATTATCAAATAATAATAATAATAATAATAATAATAATAATAATAATATATAAAAATAATAATAAATATAAAAATAATAATAATAAATATAAAAATAATAATATAAAAATATAATAAAAAATAATTTAGTTATGTATTTATATAACAAAAATAAATAATGATATGTATTAAAATAGCATTCGATTTTAGAAAACTATATAAAATTAAAGTCTGGAGTCACATTATGAATTCAAATGATTATATTAAATATATAGAAGATATAGATTGGGAGAAAGCTTGGGCAAAAGAAGTTGGACCAATAAAAAGACAAAAAAAATGGACTAAAAAAACGCCAAAAATCCATTTTGATAAAATAGCTATTAAAGATGAATTTCATGACAAACTGATTCCTAAATTAATACTAGATAAAAAAGATAAAGTTTTAGATTTAGGAAGTGGTGAGGGAGCTGTAACTTCTTTAATAGCCGAAAATGTGAAATCTGTGACAGCCCTTGATTCTTCATCAATGATGTTAGATATGCTTAAAGCTAGAATTGAACATTACAACATCAATAATATAGACATAACTGAGATGGATATTGAAGATGCAACAATAGATACTGTTGGAGAATATGATGTTACTATTGCCTCACGATCTTTTATGGGAATTCATGAAATTAAAAATACTATTATTAATATCCAAGAAATAACTAAAAAATATGTATTCTTAGTTGTTTTCGGAAGAAATAATTGGATATTAGAGAAAAAATTCTATAAATCTATTAATAAAGAATATCCTGACTTTGCTCCTTATGATTATTTATTTAAACTCCTTATTAGCTTGGGAATCTATCCCAATGTGGAAAATTTTGACCTTGAAGGTAATCGAAAGTATGATGATATTGAAGATGCTTTTATTCGAATGAAATGGAATATGAATGAATTATCTAAAGAGGAAATAGAAAAAATTCGCCCTTTTCTTAAGGAAAATCTCACTAAAAATGAAGAAGATGGAATGCTAGAAAATTCCCTTGATAAAGCAGATCTTGTTCTTATATGGTGGAAAAAATAGCTATTTAATAAATAAGTGTAAAAATTGAAACTATTTAATAAAATAATAAAATATATTTAAATATTAAAAAATTATAATCTCAGGTGAAATTATCAAAATAAATACAAATATTATATTAGTTTTTATAGCAGTATTAGTTGTTTGTGGAATGGGTATTTTTTATTATTGTTTGCCTAATAATCCTATACCTACAGAAGGCAATATCACAATAACTGATATGGTTGGTAGAACCATCACAGTTCCTAGTGATGTTGGAAAAGTAATAACTACCTCACCTCCTATGACCATAATGGTTTATATGCTAGCTCCTGATAAATTAGCAGGATTGAATTTTCAATGGACTGATATTGAAAAAATGTATGTTGATAGTAAATATTATGATTTACCTGTTGTTGGAGGATGGTTTGGTTCTCAAGATGGTAACTATGAAGAAATTATTTCAATTAGTCCAGATTTAGTAATTGAAGGTGGTATGGGCTATGTTGACTTAACTATGGTTAATAGTAGACAGGAAAAACTTGGATCCATTCCTGTTGTTGGAGTTACTGATAATTCTGATCTTAGTAAAATTACTAACTCTATTGAATTCATGGGAAAAATATTGAAAGCAGAAGATAAATCTAAAAGTCTAATTGATTTTACTAATACTTATCTTAATAAAGCAAATAGTATTTCTAGTTCTATTCCAGATAGTGAAAAAAAGAAAGTTTATTATGCTGAGGGAATAGAGGGTCTTCAAACTGATCCAAAAGATTCCATTCATGCTCAATTGATTGATATTGTTGGTGGGAAAAATGTAGCTGATGTTCAACTGACAGGAGAGGTGGGTCAAGTTGAGGTATCACTGGAACAAGTTATTAATTGGGATCCTGAAATAATAATAACAACTGATGAATCTTTCTATAAAAATGTTTTTAATAATCCAAATTGGAAAAATATTAAAGCTGTAAAAGAAAAACAAGTATATTTATCCCCTCAATCTCCATTTAAATGGTTTGATAGACCACCTAGTGCAAATACTATAATTGGAATTTTATGGACAGCTAAAGTTATTTATCCTGATAAATATTCAGATATTAATCTTAAAAAAGAAGTAAAATATTTTTACAAAGAATTTTATCATTATAATTTAAGTGATGATGAAGTATATGATTTACTTGAAAATAGTGGATTAAAAGAAGAAAATATGTAGTTATAAAAAAATAAAAATTAAAACTTATCTAATGAAGATATATAAAAACAAAAAAATATTGTGAAATCATGGAAAAAATTGAATTTAATTTTATTGGAATAATATACTCACCATTTGAGAATTTAGAAGGTATGCCTATCCAACCAATTGGAGCCGAAGGAATAAAAGGTGAAATTCATTTAAACAAGAAGCTAATAAGTGGATTGAAAGATTTAAAAGATTTTTCCCATTTAACTTTAATATATTATTTACATAAAGTAAATGGATATTCTTTAGAAGTTAAACCATTTTTAGACGATGAATATCATGGGATATTTGCAACAAGATCTCCAAAACGCCCAAATGCTATTGGAGTATCTGTTGTTAAATTAGATTCAATTAAAAAAAATATTATCCACATTTCAAATATAGATGTTCTAAATGGAACTCCTCTTTTAGACATAAAACCATATGTTCCACAATTATATGAAGACAGCTGCAAAAACTTAAAAATTGGTTGGTTTAAAGAAAAACATGTAAATGCAAAAACTACTAAAGCAGACAATCGTTTTTATTAATAACTTGATTTTTCATTTATCTTTTAGAAATATGTAATTTTTATTAATACTGAGACCTAGGCAAAACTCCTTTTGTAAGAAAAAAGTTTTCTTTATTTCTTAAACAAAGGATTTTGAGATAGTTTTAACTAAGAAATTTAGACTTTTGACCATGTTTCATACTTTTAAAAAAAAATAATTCCTATTAACATTTTTTAAAAATATATATCTTTTACTAATACTTTTAAAAAATACATAATTCTTAATAATACTTTTTAAAAATGTATATATTTTATTAATATTTTTAAAATTAAATTATAATTATTTATAAAAAAAGATATATTACTCTTTTATAGGATATATTAAATTATTAAAATCAATATTCTCTTTAAGAACAATATTAATCTATATAAATCTATTAATATCTTATTTTTAATTAATTAATATAATAAAATTATTATCTAATTCAAGTAATTATTATATAAAAATATATTTTATAGAAAATTAAATCGATATGTTTATATATTCATATCAACAAATTATTTTTAGATTTATGATTATTTTATTTAAAAATGGTGATTAATAATGACTGTTAAAATTGATGCTGAAAAGTGTGGAAAAATTGAAAATTGTCCTGGTGAAGGATTATGTATTAAAATATGTGAACAAGACGCACTTATAGAAGAAAATAGTGATGTGAAAATAATTGATGAAAAGTGTGATGATTGTGATCTTTGTATACAAAACTGTCCAAACCAAGCTATCACAAAAGCATGAAGGTTATTAATATGGCTTCTATAGTTAGAAAAGGTAAAGAAACTAGAGAATTGATACATACTAACCATAAATGTGTTGGTTGTGGAATATGTGTAGATACATGCCCTACTGAATCTTTAAAACTTGGACCAGTACTTCCTGTGCGTAGAGGGATATTGGAAATGGATTTCATAAATATGCAAAAAGACAAATGTGTTTTATGTGGATTGTGTTCTTTTGCATGTCCTGCTGATGCATTAGATCTTAAAATCGATGATGAAAGTGCAAAAGAAAATCCAAACTATCCAAAGTGGGAACATGGTTCAACCATTGAAGAAAAAGATTGCATTTATTGCGGTAACTGCAAAAAAGCTTGCCCTAGAGAAGCAATATACCTCAGTAGAGAATTACCAGATAGAAAAAATCTTGTAACAGGTGAAACTGATATAAACAAAAATAAATGTGTATACTGTGGCGTTTGTGAAGAAATGTGTCCTGCTGATGCAATTACAATTCACAGAAAAGAAATTAATTCCAGTAACCCAATTATAGCTGAAAATATCGAAATTGATGAGACAAAATGTATATATTGTAAAGTGTGTAAAAAAGCCTGTCCTGAAGAAGCTATAAAAATAGTTTGTACCACTTGTATGGATTATGAAAGTATTCCAAAAGTAGAACTTACAGGAACCATCGCATTAGATGAAACTGTTTGTATAAACTGTGGATGGTGTGAAGAAATATGTCCTGTAGATGCAGCTAAAGTAATAAAACCATTTGAAGGAGAAATAATTAGAGATACTGAAATAGAATGTAAAGGAGACTCTTGCCATGCATGTCAAGATGTTTGTCCATGTAATGCTGTAAGTATTATAAATAATGAATCAAAAATTAACCCTGCAATGTGTATGTTATGTGGAGCTTGCACTAAAGCTTGTCCTCAAAATATTTTAACCGTAAAAAGAACTGAAATGAGACTTAAAAATATACGTTCAAATTCATGGCAAAAGATACTTGGAAGTTTGATTGAATAGAAAAAAATAAAAAAATATGACCATAATCAACCTCCAATTTGATATATCTATTTGATTTCTTCTGAAGTATCTTTATTTTTTTATTTTAAATTTTTAATCAAAAAAACTATAAAAATTATATTCCTACCTAAAATTTTAATCAAAAAAAAAACTATAAAAATTATATTCCTACATAAAATTTTAATCAAAAAAAAAACTATAAAAATTATATTCCTACATAAAATTTTAATCAAAAAAAAACTATAAAAATTATATTCCTACATAAAATTTTATATTAATTAAAATACAGTTATATATCCTTATCTAATCAATTCAAGTTAATTTTTTAATTAAAATTAAATCAAAATATTTAAAAAATACGAAAATAAAATATTTAAATATTTTTTAAAAAAAGAAAGGTGATAATAATGAATAGAGGCAGTAAATTTACTGTTGCATTAGTTGTGATATTGTTAGCATTAATAACTATTGGAGTATTAGCTTTTAGTGATGTTTTTACCCAAAAAGAAACTCTGAAAATTGCGACAACAACAAGTTTAGAAGATACTGGACTGTTAAATGTTCTTGAAAGTGAATTTGAAGCAAAAAATCCTAATGTTGATGTGCAAATTATATCAGCTGGAACTGGGCAAGCATTAGAATATGGTAAAAAAGGTGATGTAGACCTTGTTATGGTTCACTCGAAAAAACAAGAAGAAACATTTATCAACGATGGGTATGGTACTAATCGAACCATATTTGCATATAACTATTTCTATATAGTTGGACCTGAAAATGATTCTGCTGTAATAAAAAATATTAGCCCAACTGATGCATTTAAAAAGATTATGGCTGGTGGTGAAGCTGATAGTGACTTAGTTAAATTTGTATCACGTGGCGATAACTCTGGAACATACACACGAGAGCTTACTCTTTGGAATTCAACTGGTGTTGATTATAACACTTCAGTCCAGGGAAAAGAGTGGTATATAGAAAGTGGAAAAGGTATGGGAGACACATTGATTCTAGCTAATGAAAAATCAGCTTATACTTTATCTGATTCTGGTACATATTTAGCATTTAAAGGAAACATAAGTTTAGTTGCATTAGTAACTGAAGGAAAAGATTTGATAAATGTATATTCACTTATACCTATAAATCCTGCTAAATTCTCTGATACAAATACTGCAGATGCTGATAAATGGATTGCTTTTGTGACCTCAACTGAAGGACAAAATATAATTAAAGACTATGGTTTAGATAAATACAATCAAACATTATTTACTCCATATGTAGGAACTGCAGATCCAACATAAATATATATTTTTAGGGAAATTAATTCCCTATATTTTTCTTTTTTTAAATGAATTTTTTTAAATAATTCATTAAATCTACATCTTTTAATTGTTTATACTATTTTTTTAATATTATTTTCTACTTTAAAACTTTTAAACAGAAATTTTAATAAAAACTATAAAATTATATTAAACTATATATTCTAAATAACAATATATAATGATTAATAGCATTAAAATATATAATTAAAATATATAATTAATGTATATAATAAAAATATATAATTAAAATATATAATTAATGTATATAATTAAAAATAATTAATAAGTATATTAAATTTAAAAATAATTAATGAATGATAAAATATAATTGAAAATAAATATATTCATAATATTAATAATTAAAAAAAATAATTATCTAAAATCCTGGTGATTTAGTGAATGAGATTATAAATGGGTTTATAGAAGCAATACGACTAATAATTACTTTAAATCCTGAAGTATACAGTATTACATTACTTACTTTAGAAGTTTCAATTACATCTACACTTATAGCTTTAATAATCGCTATTCCACTAGGAAATTTAATTCATTTTAACAAGTTCAAAGGAAAAAAATCCACAATAAATATTATTCAAACGCTTTACAGTATTCCTACAGTTTTAGTAGGACTTTTAGTATTTTTATTAATTTCACGTTCAGGACCTCTAGGGTTTTTAGGAGTATTGTTTACCCCTACAGGAATAGTATTAGGCCAAACAATATTGATACTTCCAATTATTACAGGACTGACAATATCGTCATTAAAAGGCGTCAGTAAAGAAATCAAAGATTTGAGCATGTCACTTGGAGCAAGTAAATTTCAAATGATGAAAACTGTAATGAGGGAAGCTAAATATTCATTATTTGCTGCAGTAATCTTAGGATTTGGAAGAGCTATATCTGAAGTAGGTGTAGCTATGATGATTGGTGGAAATATAAGAGGTTATACAAGAGTTATAACAACTACAATGTCACTGGAAACTCAAAAAGGAAATGTTGAATTATCTATTGCTTTAGGTATTATCCTTCTTGCAATAGCTCTTATAATAAATGTTTTACTTAATTATTTCCAAGAAAGAGAATAAATAATTAAGAGAAAATAAAAAAATAAAAACCTAACAAAACAAAAAAAACCTAACGAACAAATAAAAACCTAACAAAACAAAAAAAACCTAACGAACAAATAAAAACCTAACAAAACAAAAAAAACCTAACAAAACAAAAAAACATAACGAACAAATAAAAACCTAACAAAACAAAAAAACCGAATAAACAAATAAAAACAATACAAAAAATCTAAATCTAAGAAAACTAATAAAAAATCTAAAAAACTTTTAAAAAAAAACGACGTTAAGAGGATATGAAATGAAAGGAAAACTACTTAAAATTAGAGATTTATCAAAATCAGTTCCTGAAAATAATGTTGAAAAAAGGAATAAATCAAAGGAAAATAAAAGAAGTAGTTGGAATAATAATTATAATAATAAAAATGGAAATAAAGTCATTTTAAAGAATATTAACCTAGATATATATGAAAAAAAGACATTAGGATTGATTGGTCCAACAGGATCTGGTAAAACCTCACTACTTCGTTTAATAAACATGTTAGATAAACCCAGTTCGGGAAAAATTTTCTATAAAGGTGAAGATCTTTATAAAAATAAATACAATCTTAAAATAAGGCGAAAAATAGCTATGGTATTTCAAAAACCAATAGTTTTCAAAGGAACAGTTTTTGATAATGTATATTATGGATTAAAAATCAGAAATATAAAAAAAGAAGAATCCAAAGAAGATATTGGAAAGATATTGGAAAAAGTAGGTTTGAAAGGTTATGAAAACCAAAAAGCCTCAACATTATCTGGAGGAGAAATTCAAAGAGTTGCGTTAGCAAGAGCTTTGATAATAAAACCAAAAATATTATTATTAGATGAACCAACAGCTAATTTAGACCCAAAATCTACTGAAAAAATCGAAAAAATAATCGAAGATATTCAAAAAACTGAAGATATAACTATCATAATGGCAACACATAATTTAATTCAAGGACAAAGATTATGTGACAAAATAGCCATTATTAATAAAAGTATATTGCAAGTTGGAACAACTGAAGAAATATTCAGAAAACCAAAAAATAAGTTTGTTGCAGAATTTGTTGGAATGAAAAATATTGAAAAAGGATTAGTTACAAGCGATAAAGGTCTAAGTTCAATTAATACAAATCAAATAAACATTTTATCATCACGGGCCTCGAATCAGGGAAAAGAGACCTATATTGGTATAAGACCAGAAGATATTACAGTAAATAAAGAAAAAATAGATACTAAAAATAATTTAAACCAATTTAAAGGAAAAATATTAGGTTACAAAGATAATGGAGCATTAGTTGATTTGAAAATAGATATTGGAAAAATATTTTCAGTTTATCTTACAAAAAAATCTTTTTTAGATTTAGAAGTAAATATTGGTTCAGATATGTGGATAGGGTTCAAAGCAGAAGATGTTCACTTATTTGATATAGATTAATAAATTCTCATACATATTAAAAATTGGGAATTATTTTATTAAATAAATATTTTATTTTTAATAAACAATAAACTCAAAATCTTTTAAAAATTTATAAAAGATAAAAAATTCAATATATACTTCTTTTTATTTCTCCATTTACTATAAATAATATATTTTAGCTATTTTTTAAAGAAAAGTGAAAAGAAAAAAATAACTAAATATACATTATTTATTGAGAAAGTGTGTTTCTGCCAAACATTCACTGTTATTCATAACCTGAATCTTGTTGAATTTATGAAATTCAATTATAACATTTAAAATCATTTTATTTATCAAATTAGGAATTTCACAAAATTTAATGTCACCTCAATATTATTAAAAATTCGCACAAATTGAAAACAGCAAAAGTCTTTGACAGTACTAATTTGTCGAATTGAATATATATACATTTCGGTTTGATTTATAAGATATTAACTTTTTTGATATTTTATTAATTAATTTTTAAATTTTTTATTTTTTATTTTTTATTAAATAATATTTTATAAATATTAACTAATTATTATCAATAAAAAGAGATGGTCATGAAAAAATAGCTGCTTTTAATAATTAAAAAAAATATGCTTATAGTGTAGCACCAAATTTTTGGCATAAATATAAAACACAAGCAAAAAACTTAACTTAAAAAATATATAATATTTTAAATATTAAGTTAATAAAAAATTGCATGATGATTGAATAATTTTTATATATAAAAAAAATATCGGAAAAGAAAAAATTATGAAGATTAAGTCAATTTTATATGATAAATTAGATGATAAAAAAGTTCGTTGCAATATTTGTAGCCATTATTGTTTAATTAATGTAAATAAATATGGATTTTGCTTAACACGAAAAAATGAAGGAGGAACTCTCTATAGCAATAATTTTGCATTAGTTTCATCAGCTCATGTAGACCAAATCGAAAAACAGCCATTTTTTAATTTTCTACCAGGTTCTAAAACTTACTCTTTAGGAGGATTTGAGTGTAATATGCGATGTTTAAATTGTCAAAACTACCATATTTCACAAAGTTATGGTGAAAACATTGGAGCTACTGAAATTCTTCCAGAAAAAGCAGTAGAAAATGCTATAGATTATGGGTGTGAATCAATTGCTTGGACCTATAATGAACCTACAATATATTTAGAGTATGTCCTTGAAACATCTAAACTTTCACATAAAAAGGGTCTTAAAAATGTATATGTTAGCAATGTTTATATGAGTGACTACACTTTAAATCTTTTATTACCCTATATTGATGCATTTTCAATAGATTTAAAATCAATGAACAATGATTTTTGTAAAGAAGTTTGTCAAGCTACATTAAACCCAATTTTAAATAATCTAAAAAAAATTTATAAAAATAATAAACATTTAGAAATATCAAATTTACTTATTGATGGATTCAATAATTCTGAAAAAATAATAACTGAACTTGTGGAATTTATCTTATCTGAACTTGGAAATGAAGTCCCACTTCACTTTTCAAGATTTTTTCCATTTTATCAAATGGGGAATGTTAAACCCACATCTATAGAAACACTAAATAAAGCTAAAAAAATAGCTATTGATGCTGGATTACAACATGTTTATTTAGGAAATGTCCAATCAAATCAAAATAGCTTTTGTCCAAACTGTGGAGAACTACTTATTGAAAGAAGTGGAAAAAATATAACTGATAAAAATAAAATTAAAAACAAAAAATGCACAAATTGTGACATAAAACTTAATTTCAAATACAATAAATTATAATTTATAAAAAATTTATATTATGCTCTTAAAAAATCACTCATAATTATTTTTAACTGATTCAGTATTTACACAAGATAACTATTAAATGATTTAAAAAAATAAGATATTTAATAAAAAAAAATAAATTTTAAAAAAAGAAAAATAAAAAAGAAAGTGATTATCTTTTAATTTTCACTTTCTTAGTGGTTTTTGAGCTAGCATAAAATGCATCAGTGTTAAATTTAGCTACAACACTAACTTTACCTTTAAATTTGACTTTTTTAAGATTTAAAGTAGCTACACCTTTGTTATTAGTTTTTGCCTTACCTACATATTTGCCTTTAATGTAAAATTTAACAGTTTTTTTAGCTAAAACTTTTTTATTTTGATCTTTTAAAGTAACTTTAATATATCCTTTTTTATTAAATTTTCCAACAAATTTTGTAATAGATGAAGTTACTTTTGATTTAGTCACAGCACCAGTAGCACTATTACTAGCTAAATTAGTTAATCCTCCGTTAAATTTAGCTGTGAAAGTTTTTTTACCAACATAGTTAGATTTATAACTAAGAGTAGCTATTCCGTTACTATCAACTTTGCCATTACCAATATATATCCCATTTAAATAAAAATTGATGGTTTTTCCAACAGCAAAACTGGTTTTAGTGTTTAAAGTAGCTTTGAGTAAAGTAGTTTTACCATAAAAACTACTAAAACTAGAAACTGATAAAGATGTAGGAACAATCTCAACAGTAGATTTTAAATTTAAATTTTGATTATGGACTGAAGAAGAAACAATTATTGGATTATAGTTTGGAAAAGCATAAGTCCAACTATAATAATTTTTAGCACTTAAAGTCTGAGTTGTACCATTAGGATGAGTTATAGTAACTTCAAAGTTAGGTAAGTTAGCTGCATTAGAATTATAAGCATTAGTTCCATTTAAAGCTAAAAAATAGCTATATTCATAAAATTTACTAATATGTGCAATTTGATTGTTGCCTTTTAAAACTGCAACAAAATAATTATTCAAATCAAATCCATAATATTTACCAGTGACAGAATTAGACCCCCACCAGTTATAATCTGCAAGAATAAAGTCTCCTAAACTACTATAAACCTGATAACCACTATTATTGATAAAAAGAGAATAGCTAATATTCACTCCAGAATCAGATGCAAATTTAAAAATAGCACTACCTTCATTTGCAACATTGGAAATGAAAATACAGTTATTTATAATATGGAGAAAATCTCCATTTCCCCTATTATATAAAGCACCACCTCTAAGTGCAGAGTTATTATAAAAAGTGGAATTTTTCAAACTCAACTCACCTCTTCCAGCACTATATATAGCACCTCCTTCAATGTCTGCCCTATTATTCTGAAAGATAGAGTCACTTATAATTAGAAGTCCAGAACCTCTTTTTAAAATAGCACCACCTCTTCCATCTGCTTTATTATTTTTAAAAGTTGAATTGACCACATTCAAGAAAGTAGTATCGCCTTCTTGATAAATAGCAGCACCACCCTCATTATTACCAGTTCCAGTTGCAATATTATCAGTGAATGTGCAATTATATATATTTACAATAGCTTTTGAAAAAATAGCTCCTCCACTAACTCTTGTACCGTTTGTAAAAGTGATTCCATATAAATTAACAGTTCCTGCAGATATAGTAAATATGACTCCAGTTCCTTCAGCATCAATAATTGTTTCTGCCTTAGAAGAATCAAAATACTTGGCTCCATATATACTAACATTTTGATTAATATCTATACCAATATTATCACTATTTCTATAAATACCTGAGTCAATGATAATTTTATCATTTCCTCCACCGGCATTAGTCTCATTAACCGCTTTTTCAATGCTTTTGTATGGGTTAACAATATCTCCAGATAAAGAAGTATCACTTCCAGTACTATCATTAACATAAAAATCTGTAGCATATACTTCCGTTGTGAAACTTGACAAAATAGCAAACATAGCTACAAACACAAAAACAATTGAAAATAGCTTAATTATTTTTCCATTATTAATATTTTTTTTTTCAAAAATCATGAATTAATCACACCATAAAAATATGAGATAAAAAACAATCTCGAGATGTAATTATATTCATTACGATATATAATATTTTCTATTTTGTTCGGGACTGTCAAAAACTTGAGGGTTGAGAGATTTTTAATATAAAATTAAAGATTCATGAAAATACTAAAAGCATTTATTTAGTCTTTATTCATGGTTTAAAGCGTTTAAATTCACATTTCAATAACTCATATCTTTTGAAAAATTTCACAATTTTCAAAAACCCCCAAGTTTTTGACAGTCTCTTTTGTTCTCATATTTTCAAAAAAAGTATGTTATAAAAAAAATAAAGAAATGCTAAAAATAAATTATAAAATTGTAAAAAAAATTATGTTATAAAAAAATAAAGAAACACTATAAATAAATTAAGAAAATCGTGAAAAATTATTATAAAAAATGTAAATAGTTAAATATATAAAAAATTCACTTCCTTTTAACAGGTACCAACTCTTCTCCAATATTTTCAACAAATAGCACAACTTTATTATTAATAGGAGAAGGTCTAACAGATTTATTATCTCCAACGGTAATATAAGCATCTTTTTCTATTGGTTCTCCATAAATAGAAACAACTTCATCAATACCAGATTTTAAAAAAGTTTTTACAGATTGATCTCCACTCAGTTCCCTAATATTTCCAAAAGAAATATATCTACCATCATTATAAGTAGAAGATAATCCTATTCCAGCCATTGCTCCAATAACTCCATCTTCAGTCCCTCCAAGCCCTTCTAATAATATTCCTAAATTTTTAGATAAAGCCCTTGCTTGATTCTGAGTTACTATTTTTTCTTTAGTATCCTTTCCAAAAGCCATTAGTGAAGAATCTACTTGAATATCACTAGCTACAGCCAATCCAGGATCACTACCTTCAATAAAATCATCTAACATTTCTTTTTTAGTTGTTTCAAATATTTTTTGCAATATATTTTTATTATATTCATATTCTGCAGATTCAACATCTTGTTTTACATCCACGTCAATGTGAATAACAGCACAACTATTATGAGAGGTATATGGCACATGGGGATGTACCAATAACTGATGTCTTACAATCCCCTTTATAGGGTATTTTTTACTTAATACTTCAGCTACATTTCTAGATAATCTTCCAGTTCCACGTGTATTAATATTGTCTGTATCATCCATAGCTACAAAAATCATTATATCCCCAAAAATATCAATTTATCTCACAAATTTCTATATCATTGATTTTGAACCATAATCAATTTCCCAGTTTTTGAATCCATATAAACATTTCCAACTTGAGGATACTCCTCATTTCCTCCACCAAACGTATCAAAATTTGTATTATTTATTTCGATACCTTGTTCAATTTCTATAGAATTTTTAACTGCATCAGTAAGCTTTGCTTTTTCTTCGGGATTCATATCCCCAAATACTATATTTTCCATGTTCATAGACATTATAGCAAACAACATAAACCCTAATGCAAGAACTAACATACAATCAACAATATTAACAGTATAACTCATTGGATCAACATCATCATCAGACATTAGACTTTTTCTTTTTCTTATCATTTAAAACCCTCAAAATAGATTCTGCTAAATTATCTAAAGCATCAATATCTTTAATATACCACCTTTTTCTAATTTTTGAAATTACATATGCTATTGAAGCAGAAGCCATCCCTAAAACAGTGGTGTCGAAAGCAATTATTAAACTATCGGCCAAAGTTTGAGTATCACCAGAACCAAGAGCTAAAAGTCCCGGTCCTAAAGGAATAAGAGTTCCCATTAAACCTAAAGCAGGCGAAATTTTTGCGACAATGTCAGTTTTTTCAAGTTTTTTGAAAAGTTTAAATTCCTCTTCCTCAACAATTTCTCTTGCAAGAGATTTTTGAGCTTCAAAATCTAGATTATATCTACTATACTTGTTATCAATTATTAAATTAAGAGCAATTTTTGAATATTGGGGAGTTTTTGTTTTATATATTATCTTTCTAAAATTCATTTCCTTGTCCAATGAATCGGAACTACTAACCATACTAAAATTCAAGTTAAGTATGGTTTTTTTAAGATCTTCTGAACCAATACCTTCTTTATACCTTTTGTAATATTCCGCAATCAAAATTCCAATATTTAATATAGCATAAATAAAGAAAATTATTAACAAAATAATTACAGGCCATAAAAGAATTTGAGATATTGTGTGTAATATTGCTTCAGGTCCTGATATTATGGCAGATATGCTTGAATCTAAGAAGCCTGTATCATTTAACACTAAAACACCTAAATTTTTATTTTTTTATTCCATAAAAATAGCCTATAACGATAATCCCTGCTAATATTAAACCAGCAAATAAAAAAATAGGATTTTCCATAGGGGATTCTGAGTTAGAATCAGAATCTGAAATATTTTTGACCTCATGCATTAAATTTTCAGATGATGGATTATCATCATCAATAGAATTTATATCTTTAAGTCCAGTCCAATTATTCTTAATATCATTTAGAGTAATATTCTTATCTTTTAACTTTTTAGATATATTTGCAAGGTTTGAAGCGACCTGACTGTTGCTGGAATTATTTTTTGACCCTTTGCCATTACCTGTAGAATTAACACCATTTGTTGCTGAATTATTTTTAGTATTATTATTTTTAACAGTATTATTTGATTCTACTGAAAAAGAAGAATACGAAGAAGAAACCATACTTAAAACACTTTTTCCTTCAGCTTCTAAACTTACAAAGTAAGCTTTGAGATTATAATTTTTTCCAGCCATTTCAGGAGTGATAACTCCCGTAACTGTCAATTGTTTAACACCAGCTCCTAAGCCAGCACCAGATGCAGTAAGTCTGAGATTACCAACAGACCATGTCCCTGAATTCGGATGATATTGATTATTATTTGTTCCAGTATTACTAGTAGAAAACTTTAATTCTTTAGGGAGTAAAAAATTTACAACTATATTAGATAAGTCAATGTTACCAGTATTTTGAATCCTTACATAAAATGTAGCTGTATCTCCTACTTTATATACACTTTTATCCGAAGTAAGTGTGATTTTAGCTCCTGGAGATATTTTTGTTGGATCATTTTCATCATCAGGATCCGCTGCAAACAAAATACTAGAGGAAGATATATTAGCAGCATTAAAATAAGAATTTGTATCAGAAAAAATTTCAAAATTATAATTCGGATTATTTGATAAATCACCTGATGAAACATAGAATTCGTTTACAATATGCATCAAAGAAAATGTTAAAAGCCCTATGAATACAATATATAATATTTTTTTAGATAAAATTGATTTTGACATCTTATTTCTCCATAATATATAATGAAACTTAATAAATAACTATATATATAATATATTTTTTATCAATAAGTATATATATACCTGTCGATAATTATAAATGAGATAAATTTATAATAAATATTTAATAACATGTATATATTTACATATTGAAATCTAAATATAGGAGTTTATTATGAATAAAAAAAACATTATTATAATTATTGTAATTATAGCTATTATTGCATCAACTATAGGGATATCCACTATATTTTTTAATGATGAGAAAACAGGATATATTTCAAATAATCAAGTAGTAGATATGCTTGGAAGAACAGTTAATGTTTCTGAAAATATTACTCGTATTGGATCTCTCTCTAGTAGTTCAACAGTGCAAGTATATATTCTTGCTCCAGAAAAACTTATTGGTTGGGATTCTCAAAGAAGTCCCTCTCAGAATAAATATATGCCTTCTAAATATGCTAATCTTCCTTATATTGGTGGAGGTAAAAATGATGCTAACTATGAAAATTTTATCTCATTAAAACCAGACATTGTCTTTGTAGGTCATGGTTATGAATCTAAAAATATAGATAATATTCAGGAAAAACTTGGAAATATCCCATTAGTTGATTTGGAAGGAGACAATAATATAAGCACAGTTTCTGAATCTATTAAATTTATGGGAAATATTCTAAAAAATAATAAAACATCTACAGATTTATTAAATTTTTATGATGAAAATTTAAATGTAGTTGAAAATAGGGTGAAAGATATACCCTTGAAAGATAAAAAAAGAGTATATTTTGCCAAAGATGAAACAGGTTTAATGAGTTATGCTTCAGGAGCCCAACATACACAACTTATTGAAATTTGTGGTGGAGACAATGTTGTAAAAACACAATTTACCAAAGGAAGTACAGGACTCTCACTTGAACAAGTCATAGAATGGGATCCAGAAATCATAATAGCTAATGATCCAAGATTTTACGAAACAGTATATTCAGATCCTTTATGGCAAGATATTAAAGCTGTAAAAAATAAAGAGGTTTATCTTGTACCACAATCTCCATTTAGTTGGTTTGCTGGACCACCAGGGGCTAATTCAATAATAGGAATTCCTTGGACAGCAAAAGTTCTTTACCCTGAAAAATTTAAAGATATAGACATGAAAAATATAACTAAAAACTTTTACTCTGAATTTTATCATTACAACTTAACAGATAACGAAGTAACTGATATATTAAGTTCAAGCGGATTGAAAGAATATTAAATGAGTTTTAGCATATTTAATCGCCTAATATATAAAAAATCTTATAATTAAGGATTTGAATACATGGTAAAAATTCAGCTAAAAGAAAAAATAGCTAAACATAATATATCCTCAATAGCATTACTTTTAATCCCTTTAATAGTACTGTTTTTTATATCTTTTTTAATAGGAAGATATCCAATAAGTCCTTATGAAGTAATCTTAGCAATATCCTCAAAAATCACAGGAATTAATTTCAATCTATCTCAATCGATAGAAACGATTATATTTCAAATAAGATTGCCCAGAATATTAGCTGCAATATTAGTAGGAGCATCATTATCAATAGCTGGAGCATCATTTCAAGGATTATTTAGAAATCCATTAGTTTCTCCAGATAAATTAGGTGTTTCATCTGGTGCAGGTTTTGGAGCAGCACTAGCAATAGTTCTTTCTGGAGGATATTTTTTAATTCAAGTTTCAGCCTTTTCATTTGGTCTTTTAGCAGTGACTGTTTGTTATTTATTAAGTAAAACATTTAAAGGAACTTCAATGCTAACATTAGTTCTTTGTGGTATAGCTATTGAATCATTTTTTGGAGCTATGTTATCATTGCTTAAATACATAGCTGATCCTTATGAACAATTACCTACTATAGTATTTTGGTTAATGGGTAGTCTAGCATCAGTAACATTAGACCAAATAATTATAGTGGCAATTCCAATGATAATTGGAGCAACAATTTTAATGCTTATACGATGGAGAATAAATGTGGTATCAATGGGTGATGATGAAGCATTGACAATGGGGATTGATATTAAAAAAATGCAAGGAATCATAATAATATGTTGTACTTTAATTACTGCTGCAGCAGTTAGTATAAGTGGAATAATTGGATGGATAGGCCTTGTAATTCCCCACATAGCCCGTATGATACTAGGTCCAGATCATAAAGTTTTACTTCCTGCAAGCACAATACTAGGAGCATTTTTCTTATTGCTAATTGACAACATTTCAAGAACATTAACTACTGTTGAAATACCTCTTGGAGTTCTAACAGCATTAATTGGAGCCCCATTCTTTATTTATCTACTTAAAAAAAGTAAAGAAGTCTGGGTTTAAGAAAAAAATATTAACAAAGATATATTCAACCCCAACGTTAGCTATACTTGTATATATTATAAAAAAATAAAAAAAACTACAAAAATATTATAAAAAAATAAAAAAAATACAAAAATTATTATAAAAAATAAAAATAATTATAAAAAAAATTATAAAAAATAAAAAAAATTATAAAAATAAAAAAAATTATAAAAAAAATAAAAATAATTATAAAAAAATAAAAAAATCAAACTAAAAAGCCTATACAGAAAAATCTATAATGTAGACTAATACTAGAAGATAAACACCCCTAGATAAAATGACAATTATTAAAAACTTACTCGAAGTTAAAAATGCTTCATTTGCATATAGTGAAGGGAAAAATATATTTGAAAATTTAAGCTTCAAAGTTCAAAAAGGAGAAATCTTCTGCATATTAGGTGCTAATGGTTGTGGAAAAACTACATTGATTAAATGTATAACTGGTATAAGTGAATTAACGAGTGGAAGTATAAATTTAAATAATAAAGACATGTCTACATTAAAGCCCTCACAAATAGCTAAAAATATGGCTTACATCCCCCAAGACCATAATTCAACATTTCCATATAGTGTTTTAGATGTAGTTTTAATGGGAAGATCTGCCCATTTAGAAATATTCGAATCTCCAGATGAAAAAGACTTTAAAATAGCAGAAAAAGCTATAAAAAGTCTTAATATTGAACACTTAAAAGATACTCCATATAGTGAGATTAGTGGGGGAGAACAACAGCTTACATTTATTGCCAGAGTACTTGCTCAAGAACCCAAGTTATTAGTTTTAGATGAACCAACCTCACATTTAGATTTTGGAAATCAAATAAGAACTCTCAATGTAATCGAAAAATTAGCTAAAAATGGTTTAGCTATTATAATGACTTCACATTTTCCAGACCACGCACTTATATCAGGAACAACAGTTGCAATAATGAAAAATAAGAATTTCATTGAAGTTGGGAGCCCTGAAAAAGTAATAACCTCCGAAAATATGGAAAAAACCTATGATATTTCTGTAAAAATAGTAGATATAGGGGAAAGGTTAGCTTGTGTCCCATTGAATCTAAAATAAGTGAAAAAGGTGAAATTTGAAATCTATAAAAATAGAAATTTCTTGTGATGAGAACTAAACTTCACAAATAGGATATAAACTTCATAAATGAGAACTAAACTTTACAAATTAAAAGTGAATTTTACAGTATTTAACTTTTGTAAATTTCTCAAATTATTAATGTATATAAATATCTTGGAAACTTTAAGAAATATACTATAGTTTAAGAAATATGCTATAATTTAATAAATATACTATAGTTTAAGAAATATACTATAGTATATATTAATATATTAGTATAACAAATATAAAAATTGTAAACTATATAAACTGTTTCGTTTACAATATCTAAATGAGTAATTTCATATAGAAAAGTTTATTAAGGAGGAATTTTATGAAAATTAGTGCAAGAAATCAATTAAAAGGTACAATCGAAAATGTAGAAGTTGGGGCAGTAATGGCTAACGTTAAAATAAAAATCGAAGACCCTGGAGTAATCACAGCTTTAATTACAAAAGAATCAGTTGAAAGCTTAGGTCTTAAAGAAGGAGATACTGTTTCAGCTATCATTAAATCAACAGAAATCATGGTTGGAAAATAGTCTGATTAAAATTATTTTTTTATATTATTTAATACATTTTCTTTTTTTTTCAATTTATTATTTTATATAGAAAATTATTTTAATATAAATATTTATTTTTACTTATTTTACATTTGAAATTTATATAGTTTATATAATTAAGATAATTTATTTAATTTATTTAATTTATTTTTCTTATATAATTATTATAAAATCTTTAATTTTAAAATTAAAATATATTTTATATTATTTTTAAAAAAATCAATTTATATTAAAAATAATAATTTTTATAAGATTAATTTTATAATTTTCTTTAAATTATTAATTTTATTATTTAAATAATAATTTTTATAAGATTAATTTTATAATTTTCTTTAAATTATTAATTTTATTATTTAAATAATAATTTTTATAAAATTAATTTTATATTATAAGTTATGATGTATAAAAAAAGGAATGTAAAAATAATATAAATATTTATATATAAAAAAGAATTAAAAAGAAGAAAATTAATAAAAATTAATAAAAAAATAAAAAGCTATATTCAAAGAATATAGCTATAATATTGTTTATACCTTTTATTTAGACGCTTTTATTTCACGAACTTTGGTTAATATCCTAGTGAGAATCTCTTTATCAGGGATAACACCACTTTCAACTACCTTTTTCATTTTGATAGGAACTCCTTCCATCCTATAAGCAGTACCTTCAGCTTCTGTACCAACAATAGCTGGTGGTATAATAACGTCTGCTAATTCAGTAGTAGGGGTTCTATGAGGTTCGATAGCTATGACTGGAATTTCTGCCATTCTTTCAAGAGCTTTTTGAGGGAAATGAGCACCAGGATCTGATGCAATTACCATCATACCATCTGTTTCTTTATTTTGCAATAAATCATTAGAGCCCGTTTCGCCAGGATTATATTTAGCACTTCCACTAGCAAAGTCAACACAGAAAGGATATCCACTTTCCCAAGTACATACTTGGTTAAATCCAGTTACATTGTAATGACCTCTCATTGGTATAAGAGTGAATTTTGCAAATGCATTTAAATCTTCAACTAAGCAGATAGCTGTATCCACATTTCTATGTTTTCCTCTACTATGAGTTATACCCATTCCAAAGAAAAGACATCCAAATTGTGCATTTTTAAGGACGTCAACAGCTTCTTCTATAAGTTCTTTTGGTACTCCAGCAACTTCATCGTATAAAATTTCTTTACCTAAAAGAGTTGTTCTTAGTGCATCTAATAGCTCATAATCTTTATCAAAATCTAACTGCAAATGAATGTCTGCAAGTTTAGAAGTGTCTGATTTTCTTGGATCAACAACAATTACAGTTCTATCAGCTCTACCTCTTTCTCTAAAGAATCCTCTTGAAAAGACATTTCTAGAGAGATGTCTTGGATGAGCATGCATTGGGTTACAACCCCAGTATACAATAACATCTGCTCTGTTTTTAACTTCACCAAAAGTACATATAGGATATCCTACATCTTGTAAAGCTAAAACAGAAGGTCCATGACAAACTGATGCAGTGTTGTCAATAATGGTATTAGCTTCTTCAGCTAATTCTACACCTAAAGCTTGTGAATCGCAATCAGTACAACTGAATCCATAAATTAAAGGTCTTTTTGCTTGAGTTAATATGGTTGCAGCTTTATCTACTGCTTCATCTATGCTGACTTCTACAAGTTCTCCACTTTTTCTAACCAAAGGTTTCTTGTATCTTTCAGCTCCTTCTGCATGAACAAATTTACTATGACCTATCCTACAAGCATTCATAGTACCTACGATTTCATCACCTTCAACTTTACAGATGATGTCGTCACATAGTGTTCCGCAGAATGGACATACAACGTTTTTAACAAGTTCCATTGTTATTCCTCCACATAAATTTAAATTAGTAGATCAATACTTTATTATTAAGGGACAATATGAGAATTACCTGCAACAGCTACATATACTGTGCCGTTTGCCCCTTTTGTTGCAAAATCTCCTGTGAATTTATAGAAAGCACCTTTAATAGTTTCATTTTCTGCTTTAATATCTTTTTCAATACCATGATATTCAAAACCAGATAAGAACTCTTCAACAATACCTTTAACTACTATGGTACCACTTTTCATTTCTCCACCAACTCTTGCAACAACATTTCCTTCAATGATTAGTACTCCACCATTCATGTGAACTCCAGGCATAATAGCTACATCACCCTTAATGACCATTTTACCACCAAGCATAAATTCAGCTATTTCATTACCAACATTACCATGGATAGTGATTATACCACCACTCATACCTCTCCAATCACCACGATAGGAAGAACCAACATAATCTCCAGCATTACCTAAAATTGTAAGTTCTCCACCTTTCATGTCTTGACCTGCCCAAGAAGCAGCATTACCATTAACAGTGATAATGCCTCCTTCCATTTCAGCACCAACGTACATATTGACATTTCCATTTACAGTAATTTCACCAGCAGTCATTCCTTGACCGATTCTTTTGGTATTGTAAACATCACCGTCAATTAAAATTTTGGTTTCAACAGGACTTGCACCTGCTTCACCTTCAACATCGAAAAAATCACCGATTTTTGCAGTGGTATTACCAAACCAAACTTCTAAATCTTTAATTTCATCAATTGTTTTAGTAGCAAAATCATCAGGTTTAATTGTACTTGCTTCAATAGGTACTTGTGGTTGTTCTTTAGGAGTTAAAATTACTTCACTCATTTGCCTGCCCCCTTAACGACTCCTTTAATAGGAGCTGATTTTGGAATGTATTCATCTTGTACAGGATAGTTTTCAAAGTTGACAGAATAATATTGTTTAAACATTTTTTCCACTTCATCTATAACTTGATTTTCAAGTTCTGCATTATAAACAGAATCAATCCAGAAAGTTCTTCCATGATGTTTAGGATTAACAATATTTCCATCTTGAACTACAATTTGACCATCTTTAAATACATATGCAGAATCTTTTAAAGCAGATTCAACAGCAGCATATTCAGCTGAAGGATCTTGAGTATCAATATTGAAATCATATATAGCTATATCTGCATCAGCTCCAACACCAATTTGGCCTTTTGTCTCACTTAAACCTAAAACAGTAGCTGGAGTGGATCTTGATATTTGAGCTATTTCATAGAAACTATATTCCCTATCAAGAGTAGCTATACCAGATTTTTTCTCTGCCCATTTGTGGACTTTATTTTCTAACATGTCTTCTCTGTTTTTATTACTCATTAACCAAGATATAACTCGAGGGTATCTTGTAAATGGTCCAGCATTAGGACTATCAGTAGTTAAACATATTTTAGAAGGATCATTAACAAGTAAGAATAATTCTAAACCAATTGCCCATTGCACTGATGGAACTGGTGCTTTTCCAGAATAAATAAATGGAACAATTCCAGAACCAGTTTCAAGTTCAACATCACAATTAGCCCATTTTAGACCATTCAATGTGTGAAGATCATATTCCATTGGTCCATCTGCAGTCATAGTAGTAGTTTCATCTAATGTGACTTGACCAACATCAATTACAATGTGATCATTTTTATTTACATAATCTGCTACAGCTGGAGCTTCAGAAACAAAGTCTCTCCAATTAGTACCACCATAGCTATGGAACTGTACGTGAGTTGCATAAACTACAGTATCTCTTTTACCAGTAGTTGGGTTAGCTTTTATACCTTTAGGAATATCGAATGACGCTAAAGTAGTTTCATAATTTCCAGGGTGTCCTAAATCATTACAATGTAAATGTATTGAATGAGGAAGACCTAACATTTCATTAACTTCAGCTAATCCTTTTATAATTTCTCCACCAGTTACACCAAAATAAGGAGTAGGGTCGTCTATTCCATGAACATTTCCACCCCATCCCCAGGCTTCTGTTCCACCAGGATTAACTATTTTTATAGCATAACCTTTAGTAGCTCTAAGAAGCCAAGATGCATAAGTGGCTGCTTTTTCAAGATCTCCATCTTTTAAATATTCCATTATAAACCAGTTGTTACCAAACAATGGGTAAGCAGCATGGTCAATAATTGGTGTATCATGGAACTCTTCATGAGTATGTCTTGCAAGTAAAGGAGGCATTGCAGCTTCCATTGCTGTAGTATATCCCATTTGAGAATATCTATAACCAGTCATAAAAGTTGAAGGTATGGAAAATCCACTTCCTGCTCTTTTAAAACCAGGTTGACCAGCTTCAGTATCTTTTTTACTATCTTCTGGACGAAACATTCGCCCAACATTAACTTTTGCACCAGCAATGTGAGTGTGAGGATCAACACCACCAGGCATTATTATTTTACCAGATGCATCAATTTCTTTAGCATCGGCACTTACACTATCCACTATTTTACCATTATTAATAGAGATATCCATTTTTTCTCCATCAACTTTATTTAGTGGATCATAAACATTTCCGTTTTTTATTATATATTCCATAAAAAACACCCCTAATAGTTTGAAACCTTATTATATACCTTCATAAGTGTAGGCATATCTAAAACAGGTTTATCTGTAGGTAATAATTCAACAGGAATGTTTTTAAAACTAGGTGTTGCTGTAGAATCAGTATTTGGGCGAATTACTCTATTAGCCCATGGCCCCATAGGAACATAAACCATTCCTTCAGGAAGCTCTTCTTTCGCTTTTACAGCTTTAACAACTACATCCCCATAATCAGACAATATTTCAACATTGTCCCCTTCTTTAATACCTAACTCTTCTAATTGAATTGCAGTCATATTACATATGGCTGCATAATCAATGTACATTTTAAGGTCTTTACCAGCTTCTATTGCTTGACCTTGCCAAACGGTTCTACCAGTATTTAATATGACATTCATTATGATTCCTCCAAGTTTTCTAATCTTATAGCGAAAACTGGACACATTTCAATACAGGTTCCACATTTACCACATAGGTCAGTATTTTTTAAGGTTATTTCTCCATCTTCTACCATCATGACCATATCAACATCATCTGTAGGTCCTTTTCCTCCTGCAACTTCGGGACTATTCGAAGCATTAACTGGGCAAGATACCACACAATTTCCACAACCATGACAAAGTTCTGGATTTACAACAAGTCCAATTGACATAATATTCCTCCAATTTGTTATTAACTATTGATTTACAGAGTATAATATAATTTACTAGAGTATAATATAATTTATTAGTAGTATAATAATTTACTAGTAGCATAATATAATTTACTAGAATAATAATACAAGAATATATTATAATACTCAGTTTAAAACACTATCAAAAGCTATTTGCCAAGCTTTAGATTTTATAGGAGTGCAGTTAATTTTAGTCCTTGTAACATCAATAGCATTAATTGGACATGCTTTTTCGCATGCTCCACAATATACGCAGTATTTTTCATCTTTATGAAGTTTTTCAGGTTTTCCTCCAGATTTATCTGCCTGAGGGAATGATAAAACATTACATGGACATGCAATAACACATGTTTCACAACCCTGACATTTTTCTTCATTAAGTTCTAAACTACCTTCAAATGGTTTTTCAACCTTAACTGCATCTACAGGACAAATATCTTCACACCATCCACAGCTTACACAAGACTCTTGGTTGATAAAAGTATCTCCTTCAATCCCAAAGTCTTCAGGATTAAGATCATAATCCCCATAAGAACAAATCCTACATGCTGCTTTAATCGCATCAACAGGACATGCTTTTTTACAAACAAGACAATATACACATTTTTCTTTATCTACACTAATATCTGAAGATATTGTAGGATCATTAGAAGTAGGATATTTATAATCAAGTGCTATAGCATCTGCAGGACACATCTCTTCACATACACCACAATTTACACAGGTATCTTTGTCAATCTCAATTTCACCTGTAACAAGCTTTGATCTTTCGGGTAGCTCCCTAGCTATTGTAATAGCATCTGGAGGACATGCAAGTTCACAACTTTTACAGTATATACAGGCATCTTCATCAATTTCTGAAGATTTTATCAAATGAGGATAATCATCTGATTCTTTAATAGATTCTCCATCAATATCGAGATTTAATGCATTATAAGGACATATACAGCTACACATACCACATAATACACATTTAGAAGAGTCTATATCAACATTACTTGATTCTTGTTCTGTTCTAACCATTGCTCCAGTTGGATTTGTTTCAATAGCGCCGACGGGGCATATTCTTTCACACATACCACAAGTAGCACATAATTCATTATTAAAATCCAACTTTCTTGATTCTACTCCTGCTCTTTCCACAGAAATATCTTTATTAATGACATCTGCCATTTCCATTTATTTAACCTCCGTTATAGTTATAGAGTTAGTAGGGCACATTTCCCCACATATAAGACAACCACAACAAAGTTCATCATTTATCTTTGCTTTAAGATCATCCAACACAACAGCATTCATCATGCATGCATCAGAACAAATACCACAAGCAATACAAGAGTCTTCGACATTAGACTCATATTCACCATCAGAACAGATTTTTACTAAAGTTCTAGTTTGATTTATGTCTTTAAAAAGAGCATAAACCATTGACAAAAAATCTTTTCTACATAGATTTCTTATTACTTCTGCAACTTCAATTGAATTTAAAGATATGTTTCTTCCATTTAAGTAGTGAGAAACTGTAGATCTATTCATATTAAGAATTTCAGCTATTTGATTTTGATTATAGCCATCTTTTCTAAGTTCTACTGTTGCAAGGTATTTTAAACCAGATGCTATATGTTTTGGCATTTTGACTCCATGTGTGTTAACTACATATTTCAAGCTCATATAATATATATGTTTCCAAAAAAGATATGCAGATATATTTAAATACTAGAGTGTGATTACAACACATAAAACTCAATATAAAAATGAGTATATTTTTTTATAAACTTCAATGAAATAAATTAAATTATTATTTAGATTAAATAAAAGGGACAAAAAACTGATAAAATAAGTAATATAATTTAAATATATAAAAAAATGAAAAATTCTTTTTAAACAATAATGTTAAGAATTATTAGATAAATATCTCAAATTATTATTTTATATAACTTCTGATAAATTTATATAAATAAATTATAATAAGACTTTTATAAAGATATATGAATAACTTAATATAGACTTTTAAAAATTTATATAAATAAATAAGATTTTTAATAAATTTATGATAATTTTTATATGAAATATAAAATAACTTTTATAATATAATAATAAAATTTTGTAAATATTATAATAAAATCATTCATAAAATATTAAATGAATAATATTATAAAAATATTATATGAACAATGATTATAAATATAATTATTAAATGAATATAATTGATACAAGTATAATTAAAATTATATAATAATAATGAATTAAAAAAATCAAAAATAATTTAAAAAAAGTATTAAAAAAAGTATTAAAAAAAATATGAAAAAAAAGAAAAAAATAAGATTTAAAAAAATATTAAAACAATAAAATAATTAAAAATAATATTAAGACTAAAAAATTGTAGATGATAATATGAGAGTATTTGGCATAACTGGAAGAAAAAATACTGGAAAAACAACACTTGTAAGCATGATAATTCCTGAACTGATAAAAAAGGGTTATACTGTAGGGACTATTAAAAAAACCCACAGTCAATTTGATATTGAAGGTAGGGATACCGAAAAACATAGTCAAGCTGGTGCAAAAATAGTCTCTGGTGTAGGAGGAGAAACATTCTTTAAATTAAACAAAATTATGGAATTAGAGGACATTTTAAAATTTATGAAAGAATTAGAACCAGTTGATTTTGTAATTTTAGAAGGGTTTAAAGAATCTCCATTCATAAAAATAGCTACTGCAAACTATGATGATTCTGATGAGACAATCATGAAAGTTGTTGATGTAAACAACATTATCAAAAATAATGATTCCTCTTTAAAAGAAATAATTGAATTAATTGAAGATAGAAGTTATGGAATCTTGCAAAAACTAAACTGTAAAAAGTGTGGCTACAACACATGTGAAGAATTTAGAATATCAAAGATTAAAGGAGAAGCAGGAAAAGAAATCCAATGTTTAACTGATATAGATGAAGCTATTTTAAAAGTTGATGGTGAATTGATTCCAATGAATCCATTTGTTAAATCATTAGTCAAAAATATAACAGAAGGTTTAGTAAAAACCCTACGAACTGATGAATTTGGAGCTAAATCTAATGAAAAAATTGAGTTGATAGTGAAAAACAATACCAACGATAACAATGAGAACTGAAATCAAAGACAAATATCAACGCCCCATAATATCTTTGCGTATTTCCATAACTAATCGATGTAATGTTAATTGTTTTTATTGTCATCATGATGGAATTTTACCTAAAAATTATGAAATGACAGTAGATGAGATTTATAAAATACTTAAAATAGCTAAAAACGTAGGCATTTCTAAAATTAGATATTCTGGAGGAGAACCTTTAATAAGGGATGACATTTTAGAAATCATTGAAAAAACATCTACCCTTAACTTTAAAGACGTGTCAATTACTACAAATGGTACTTTACTCAGCAAGTATGCGAAAGATCTTGTGAAATGTGGGTTAAAACGAGTTAATGTCAGTTTTGATACTCTTAATCCTGAAACATATAAATGTATAACAAAAAAAGATTATATGGAAGATGCTAAAAATGGAATTATAGCTGCTGTTAAAGCAGGATTGCATCCTGTAAAAGTGAATATGGTAGTTATGAAAGGTATAAATGATAAAGAAATAGATGAAATGTTTGAATTCTGTAAAAAGTATGGTTTAGTACTACAACTTATAGAACTTATTAAAACAGATAACTGTGAAGAAAATGAAAAGCTAAACAAATATCATTATAATATAGAACCTCTTGAACAAAAATTTAAAGAAAAAGCAGAAAAAGTCATAACTAGAAAGTTTATGCAAGAGCGAAAAAAATATTATATTGACAATGGGGAGATAGAAGTTGTTAAACCAATGGATAACACAGAATTCTGTGAAAATTGTACCCGGTTGAGAATAACTCCTGAAGGTAAAATAAAACCTTGTCTTTTAAGAAACGATAACTTAACAGATATTTTAAAACCAATGCGAGAAGGGCTACCTGAAAAAGAAATTGAAAAAATATTCATAGATGGAATATATAAACGAGAACCATATTATACAGATGAATCTTAATTGCAAAAAAACTCCAGTTAGAGAAACAAGAAATACAAAAAATACAAGATAAAAAAAATGCTAAAAGAATTTAAGATTAAACTAATAACAAAGAAGATTTTATAAAATTTTCTTAAAAGGCAAATAAAAATGAAAATTAAATCTTATTTCTATTAATCAATAATTAAATCTTAATTTTTCTTTTTAAACATTATTAATAGATATTAACAATGAAAACTTTTAATTTTATGACTTTTTCTTTTATTGAAAAATGTTTTCAAAATCATAACGATAATCTTATAAAGTAGAAAGTTTAATTATATAATAGAATTATCATTATTAATAATTATTAATATAAATTATTATAAATACAAATTTACTAAATATATATAAATTATTATTAATACAAATTTACTAAATATATATAAATTATTATTAATACAAATTTACTAAATATATATAAATTATTATTAATACAAATTTACTAAATATATATAAATTATTATAAATATAAATTTATTAAATTATATAAATTATTAATAAAATATTTAATATTCATATGAATTTAATGTGTTTAAATGTAAATGGTCAATAGATCATTTTTGACATGAGAAATATATTATATTAAGGAGATATCATAAATGGGAAAGATAAAAAAACAAGATATATTAGATATATTAGATAAGTACGACAAAAATGATATAACTATAGCTACCCTTGGAAGCCACACCTCCCTCCATATTTTAAATGGAGCAAAGGCAGAAGGTTTTAGAACTGCAATTGTTTGTCAAAAAGGTAGAGATGTACCTTATAGGAATTTTGATGTAGCTGATGAATATATAATAGTAGATGAATTCAAAGATATCGTAGATGAAGATGTACAACAAAAATTGAGAGATATGAATACAATTGTTGTTCCTCACGGATCTTTTGTGGCTTATGCTGGACTTGACAGAGTTGAAGATGATTTTAATGTTCCTATGTTTGGAAACAGAGATATTTTAAGATGGGAAGCAGAAAGAGACCTTGAACGCTCACTATTAGTCGAAAATGACATAAGAATACCTTATAAATACGAAGATCCATCAAAAATTGATAGAACTGTGATGGTTAAATTCCCTGGAGCAAGAGGTGGTAGAGGATACTTTGTAGCTTCTTCAACTGAAGAATTTGATCAAAAAATCATAGCAATGAAAGAAAGAAACTGGATTGAAGATGAAGATGTTGCACACGCACATATTGAAGAATATGTTACTGGTTGTAACTATTGTATACACTATTTCTACTCTGCTTTAAAAGATAAAGTTGAACTTATGGGTATTGACAGCAGATATGAATCTAGTATCGATGGTTTAGTTAGAATGCCTGCAAAAGATCAACTTGATGTGAATTTTGATCCATCTTATGTTATAACAGGAAATCATCCAGTAGTTATGAGAGAATCACTTCTTCCACAAGTATTTGAAATTGGTGAGAAATTAGTAAAATCCGCTGCAAAATTAGTGACTCCTGGTATGAATGGCCCCTTCTGTATGCAAACTCTTGTTAATGACGACCTTGAAGTAATTGTATTTGAAATAAGTGCAAGAACAGATGGTGGAACAAATACTTTCATGAATGGTTCAGCTTACAGCTACCTTTATACTGGAGAACCAATGAGTATGGGTAGAAGAGTTGCTCGTGAAATAAAAACCGCTTTAAAAGAAGGTGGAATAGAGAAAATAATTACTTAATTATTTTCTATTTTTTTTATTTTTATTTTATTTTTATTTATTTCATTTTTATTTATTTTATTACTTTTTATATAATTTTAGTTAATTTTTATAATATTTTTATAATATCTTTATAATATTTTTATATTTATATATAATCATTATATCTTATTATTATAATTTATAAATTAGTAATTTTATACTAGATTTTATGTTTTTTATATAAGATATTAATTAAAATAGTAGAATTATATGCTAAATTTTATATTATTTTGGCTTTGTAGAAAACCTTTTAATTTCAATATAATTATAAAAATTTATATTATTAAAAATGCTTTATTTTGAAATTAAGA
>Ga0082212_10001643_pt1 | contig 32933 bp, 20 predicted proteins | sample TergutNt197P3_FD_71548 | JGI IMG/M metagenome (GOLD analysis project Ga0082212, IMG submission 71548) | Neocapritermes taracua P3 segment gut microbial communities from Petit-Saut dam, French Guiana - Nt197 P3 | ecosystem: Host-associated > Arthropoda: Insects > Digestive system > Gut ... | reverse complement strand
CGGCCGACGTCAAGCTGCTTGAGGACGGCGGGTTCAGGCTCGAGCAGAGCGGCGAGGGCGAATGGACCATCTACTTCGCCAACGACAGGACGCCGAGGGTGGTGGACAAGAACGGCAAGGCGCAGATGAAGAACGGCTCTTCTGTCGCCCCGAAGGCAAGCTACAAAATCGGGATGCAGGTATGGCCGGAGGGCGCATACAGGTGGCAGGCCGACCCGAGGCAGCCGGACGGCCTGGCGCGCGACAAGAGCGGGAACAGGATACCTGTCGCGCTGACGAACCCGGCGAACGGCAACGCCGCGTCAAAGCCCGTGACTGTGAACGTGACGGTGAAGATAGAGTAGCGGGGGTGGACAAGGCGGCAAGAACCGTGAAAAAAGGCAAAGGTGGCGGCTCAGCGAATTCCTGATATTAATTTCCGAACCAGTGATTGACTTATCGAAAAGCGATGATAGACTTTAGTTGTTAGAAAATGTTATAATAGGAATACATTAATAGTTGTATGTTCTAAATGAAAGGAGGGCTTGCTTTTGCAAAATACTAAGCGTTTCCCTAAGGACTATGGCACGACCAGGACGATGGGGGACAAAACCGTAATCAAATGCATGTCGCTTGGGGGGCTTCTAGGGGGGACCGGCGAATGCATGGTGGATGTCAAGGACGGAAAGATGCTTCGTATGCGCCCGTTCCAGTACAACTGGAAATACGATGAAAGCACGTTCAATATGTGGAAACTCGAGAGGAACGGCGTCACTTACGAGCCGAAACTCATTTCCCATATCGGAACCTATTCCCTTGCGTACAAGAAACGTACATATTCACCGAACCGCATCAAATACCCGCTTATCCGCGTGGACTGGGATCCGAATGGGGAGAGGAACCCGCAGAACCGCGGAAAGAGCAAGTACAGAAGGGCTTCCTGGGACGAGGTCACGGATGTCATCGCCGCCGAGGTCGTCCGCGTACAGGAAAAATACGGCCCGGCCTGCATACTCGTGCAGGGCGACGGGCATGGCGAATGCGGCACCATACACACCCCGCACGGGCATCAGGGGCGCCTGCTCGAGATGACCGGCGGCTTCACCCAGCAGGTCAGGAATCCCGACTCGTGGGAGGGCTGGTACTGGGGCTCAAAGCATGTCTGGGGGCATGGCTTCCAGGGCATCCAGGCGCCGCAGAAGAACATCTTCAAGGACATCACGGAGAATTCCGACATGACGCTGTTCTGGGGCTGCGACCCCGAGACGACGCCCTGGGGCTTTACCGGGCAGAACGCCACGCGCATCTGCTATTTCTGGCGCGACGCCGGGATAAGGCAGGTCTATATCTGCCCCGACCTGAACTACGGCGCGGCGGTGCACGCGGACAAGTGGATCCCGATCCTGCCGAATACGGACGCCGCCATGCAGCTCGCGATCATCTACATGTGGGTGACGGAGGGCACGTACAATAAAGAATACGTGGCGACGCACGCGGTGGGCATGGACAAGATCGAGGACTATGTGCTCGGCAAGGTCGACGGGGTGCCGAAGACGCCCGCGTGGGCAACTGCCAAGTGCGGGGTGCCGGAATGGACGATCAAGGCGCTGGCTCGCGAATGGGCAAGGAAGATAACGTCGATCTGCCATTACTTCGGCGGCGGCTATATCAGGGGGCCCTACTCGCATGAGCCCGGCCGGCTTGAGTGCGTGCTGCTCGGCATGCAGGGCCTCGGCGGCCCCGGCGTGCAGCAGTGGCAGATGACCTACTTCGGGATGCCGGACGCGAAAGGCATGGGCAACTACCGCTTCTTCAACCCGAAGCTGTCCAAGCGGCTGACCCGCCCGGTCAGGACGACGGTCGACGCGTGGGGCATCCAGAACATCCCGAAGACGATGATTCAGGAAGCCATCCTCAACTACCCGATCACGTTCTACGGCTCGGGGGCCCAGGAAGCCCGTACCGAGGAGCAGTTCAACAAGTACACCTTCCCGATCCCGAAGGAAGATGGCGGCACGCCGCTGCACATGATATGGACGGACACCCCCTGCCGCATCGCCTGCTGGAACTACGGGTTCCGCACGGTCGACGCGTTCAGGGATCCTGCCATCGAGTGCGTCATAGCGCAGCATCCCTGGCTCGAGAATGACTGCCTGATCGCGGACATCATACTGCCGGCCAGCACGACGATGGAGAACGAGGACATCATCACGACGGTTCGCCAGGGCCCCCAGTTCCAGAGCATCGAGATCCAGGAGCAGGCCATAGAGCCCGTGGGCGAGTCGATGACCGACTACGAAATCTGCGTCGAGGTCGCGAAAAAGCTCGACACATACGAGGATTATTACGGCATACTCGAGGACTATACGGAAAACAAGACGAATTACGACCTCGAGAAAGAGGTCTTCGTGAACATGGACATCCCTGTCTCATGGGAGGAGTTCTACGAGAAGAAATACTATGTCTACCCCGCGAGGGAGGACTGGGAGGAAATCCCCTGCGGCCTGCGGCCGTTCTATGATGACCCCGTGAAAAACCCGGTCGAGACGCCGTCGGGGCTCCTTGAGTTCTACTCCGAGCGCCTGGCGGAATACTTCCCCGACGACAAGGAGCGCCCGCCCTACCCGCAGTGGATAGAGAAGGGGGAGACCCACGACGAGCGCGTCTCGTCCGACCGCGCCTACGCGTTCCCGCTGCTTGTCATATCCAACCACGGCAGGTGGCGCACGCACTCGCAGGCCGACGACATCGCGTGGACGCGCGAGACGCCCACGATGAAGGTCAAGGGCTTCGACGGCTACGACTACGAGCCGGTCTGGCTGAGCACCTGCGAGGCCGGGAAGCGCGGGATCAAGCAAGGCGACATCGTCAAGGTCTTCAACGAGCGCGGCATCACGCTCTGCGGCGCGTACGTGACGGAACGCCTCATACCGGGATCCGCCTATATCGACCACGGCTCCCGTTTCGACCCGATTGCCGACCATATCGACCGCGGCGGCTGCATCAACACCATCACCCCGCTTGGGATTACCTCGAAGAATTGCGCCGGGCAGGCGACGACGGGCTTCCTCGTCGACGTCCAGAAGGTCAGCGAGGCCGAGTGGGCCGAGTGGCGCGCGAAATACCCCGATGCCTTTGAGAGGAAGTACGACGAGGGCGCGGGCCTTTGCTTCGAAGCATGGGTAGAGGAGGAATAAGCCAATGAAAGCATTCACTGTTGACCTGAATTACTGCAATGGCTGCTACGCCTGCCAGATCGCCTGCAAGGACGAGCATGTCGCGAACGACTGGCCGGGCTACGCGAAGCCGCAGCCCAATATCGGCCATTTCTGGTTCAAGCTCGAAGAGGAGGAGCGCGGGTCGATGCCGAAGATCAAGGTCGCCTACCGCCCGCACCTGTGCATGCACTGCGGTTTTTGCATGGATAAGTGCAAGGCCGGCGCCATCTACCGGAGGGACGACGGCCTCGTGATCATCGACCCGGACAAGTGCGTCGGTTGCATGACCTGCGTCGACGCCTGCCCCTACGGCGCGGTCTACTACAACAAGGACCTGCTCATCTCGCAGAAGTGCACGGGTTGCGCCCATCTCCTGGATGACGGCTGGGAGCAGCCTCGCTGCGCGCTGAACTGCCCGAACGAGGCCATAAAGCTCGTCGACGTGGAAAGCCTGGACGAGCTGGCCGGCGACCCGCTATACGAGACGATGAAGCCGGAGCTCGGCCTTCCTGTCCGCGTGTTCTACAAGGGGATCCTTCACCGCTTCATCGCGGGGACCGTCTACGACCCTGTGGAGAAAGAGGTGCTGATCGGCGCGAAGCTCACGCTGACGGACAAGGCCACGGGCGACGTGCGCGAGATGGAAACGGACTGGGCGGGCGACTTCTGGTTTTATGACGTGTCAGGCGGCGCGGAGTATTCGCTCGCGATCGCCTACGGCGGGAAGACGAAGGTCATCGAGGGCATTCGCGCGGAGGACGACGTCAACCTGGGCGACATAGCTTTTTAGTTCAGCCTGGGTTGCGCTGAAAAGGAAAAGTGGCGGCCCGGCACGAGCCATATGGCGCGTGCCGGGCGCTATATATAATCGGTTGCTATGATGGCGGCGCCGAGCGCGCCGACGAGTTCGGGATCGCCGGGCGCGAAGACCGGTTCGCCGAGGATTTCTTCCAGCGCGCTTACGACGCCCCTGTTGCGGGCGACCCCGCCCGTCATCATATAAGGCGGCCTTGCCCCGGCCCGCGTGAAAAGCGCTTTGTTCCTGGAGGCGATCGCGAAGCAGAGCCCGCGCAGTATGCTTTCGACGCTCTTCCCCTCCGCCACAAGCGATATGACCTCCGACTCCGCGAAGACCGTGCACATGCTGCTTATCGCAAGCGTCTCGCCTGCGGCCGCGGCTGAGTCGCCGATCGCTTCGAGCGGGACGCCGAGCGAGCCCGAAGTCTTTTCGAGGAAACGCCCCGTACCCGCCGCGCACTTGTCGTTCATGGCGAAATCCTCGACGCCGCCCGTATCCGAGACGCGGATGACCTTGCTGTCCTGCCCGCCTATGTCGATGATAGAGCAAACCCCGGGATACAGCCGGTGCGCGCCGCGGGCATGGCATGTGATTTCCGTGACGGACTTGTCCGCGCCTTCGACGGACGCGCGGCCATAGCCCGTCGCGACGGTGAAGGCGATATCCTCCGCGCGCAGGCCGGCGCGCCCAAGCGCGAGCGCCGCCGCGGCCTTTGCGCTTTCGCGGGGGAGCGCGCCGGTCGGCAGCGTGGTCGAGGCTATTATTCGCAGGGCGCTGTCGACGATTACGGCGTTCGTCGATGTCGAGCCGCTGTCGATTCCCATCGTGTAGCGCGCGGCGCTGTTGTCTCTGCCCGCCGCGTCTCCCAGGCCGTTTGTCGTATCTTCCGCCGTTTTCATCGCGCCGCCTTCCTTTGTTCCGCCCATGCCGGTTTCATTTGCTTTGTTCCCGTCGCCTTCGTTTGTTCCGCCCATGCCGGCTTCATTTGCTTTGTTCCCGTCGCCTTCGTTTGTTCCGCCCACGCCGGCTTCATTTGCTTTGTTCCCGTCGCCTTCGTTTGTTCCGCCCATGCCGGCTTCATTTGCTTTGTTCCCGTCGCCTTCGTTTGGGAGACAGGCCCCCTCTGCTTTGCTCCTGGCGCTTCCTTCCGCACGACCGGTCTCATCAGCTTCGAAGGCGGATTTGGGCTCCCCCTCTGCTTTGCTCCCGGCGCTTCCTTCCGCGCGACCGGCCTCATCAGCTTCGAAGGCGGGTTTGGGCTCCCCCTCTGCTTTGCTCCCGGCGCTTTTTTTGGCGCGGAGCTGTTCGGCAAAGGCTTCGAGCCTTGTAGAAAACTGCCCGCCGGCACCTGCCGTATAGTCCGTCTCGATTCGCAGGACGGGCAGGCCGGGCCAAGGGGACGGTTCATTTGGCTCGCGCCCCGCCTTGCCCGCGAGGCCGGGCCAAGGGGACGGTTCATTTGGCTCGCGCCCCGCCTTGCCCGCGAGCAGGCTCGCATACTCGTATGCGTAATTGTCACAAAACTTGATGGTATGGTAGATGAGCCCGTCCGCTTTCGCGGTATCGATCATGCGCGCAAGCCCGCGCAGCCGCTCGTCGCCCGCCACCATGCGCATACAGGGGAATTTCGAGAATATGCCGTTCACGTACGCGTCAATTATTTCGCCTTCGGGCGCGCCTTCCGGGGGCACGGCATAGAACCTGTTTTTCTGGCCGGAGCAGGTCGCGTCAAAGACAATCCGCATGCCTGCCGTTTCCGCCATGGCCCTGAGCGAGGGCGGGAATTTCGCGCCCGCCAGGCCGACGCGGACTTCACCGGGCCAGCCTTTGCCCTCCTCGCCCGGGCGGCAGGGTGCCTGCCCGGCGCGTATCGTTTCCAGCAGGGCGGCCGCGTCAAATGCGCGCCCGCCGAACGATTCATAGTCGCGGATCAGCTTCCGTACCGAAGCGGCATAAAGCGAGAGGGCGTCCTTGTCCTGATAAACCGGCAGCTCTGCCATATGGACAAATTTGTCGGGCAGGAGCCGCCGGAGCGCGTCGTAGTGCCTGCGCGTACTGTCGCAGCAGCTGGTGAAGAGGACGCCGTCAAGATCCTCCCTTGACAGGATTTCTTCAAACGCGGCTTTGGTGAACGAACAGACGGCGGGATGCAGGCAGGAGTCGGCATTCGACAAATCGCCGCCTTCGCTTTCGAGGTATTCGGTATTCGCGCCCATCGCTTCGAGGATTTCCGCCGGGGCATAGCGGCACATATAAAGAATCAGGGGGCTGCCTCCTTTCCGGCCGTCCGGCTTGCCGTAAGCATTTCGAAGAACGCCTCGGAGCGCGTGCGTATCTGTTCCGGCGCGTCGTTCCTGCGGTCTATCCCGTCGCCGTCGAGGATGAGGAAAGGGATGCCGGCCTCGTCAAAGGCGCGTTTCATCCCGGATGCGCCGCCAGCCGACTGCTTGCAGCCCCAGTGGCAAAAATGGATGGCGCCGTCGGTGCCGAGTCTCTCCGCCGCGTCGAGCGCCGCGTTGGTCTTGCGTTCGTACGGGCCGTTGAAGATATTGCGTATCAACTTGTCCGCGACCGCTTCGAGCGGGCGGCCTGTATCGAGGCGGCGCCCGCTGCCATAGTCAAAGTCAAAGTCGGAGGCGATTATTCGGCGCCCGTCTCCGCCGCCAAGGCACCGTTTCAGCGTCTCCTGGTAGTATGGCATCAGGTGGATCCAAAGGATCTTCACGGCACCGGCATCGGGATAGCGCTTCATGTCGGGGACAAGCGCCCGGTAATACCTCAGGGACTCTTCGGAGCCGGACAGGATATGCGTCGCGAATAGCTTGAACATCTGCAACGTAAGCGTCGCGGGATAGTCTTTTGCGGCTTGCAGCAAGAGGGCTTCTTCCTGAAGCGCGCGCGCTTCGTTTTCCCGTTCGAGCGCCGCCCTGAGCGCGCCCTCGTCAAAAGGCTTCCCGCAAAGGCCTTCAAGGCGCGAAACGAGGGCTTCGAGCTGGCCTGTGACATAGCGCAGGCTTTCGTCGGTGTATTCATATGGGACGTCGATGACGAAGGATTTGGCGCCTACGCGCTTCTCCAGATACCGGAAGGTATTCACATTGCCGTCGCAGGCCAGCGTCGTCGTCAGGCTCATAAGAGGCGGCTTCAGTGCGCCGGCGTCCGCCGCGCCGAGAAAGCATTTGTGGTACGAGCAGAGCGTGTCGCTCATCCCCATGGCTTCGGCGCGCCGCAGGAAGAAGTCCTCGATCCTGAAGCCGCCCATGAAAGACGAGAAGCACTCGATCGAAAGCGGCCTGAGGCCAAACCCCCAAAGCAGCTCTACGGGGGCGAAGAGATTGACCCAGACGGTTTCTTCCGGGTGCGCGAGGGCGCCCGCGACGGAGCGGATCGCGATGCGGTTCAGCAGGTTTAGGGCCTCGGGCGTACGTGCGCCGGCTGCCCGGAGGCGCAGGCTTTCGCAGGCAAGGCCGACGCGGATGAGCCGGCCGGCCGCGCCGGGGGCGCGTCCCGTCCTGGCCTTGATGAATTCGCCGTATTTTGCGACTATATCCATGTTTTCACTATATCACAATCATATGGTACAATGGTTGTGACCGAAACGTTAAAACTGGGGGAACTAGCGCTTGAATATGAATAGCATGAAACGTCTATGGGAAGCCCGCGACGAGTTTTTGGTTCGCAACATTCGCTTTTCAAAATGGAATGTCGTGTTCCTGTTCGCCGCAGGCGTTATCGCGGGCATTTTGCGAAGTGGCGCGATTGTCGGCTATGGGCCGGCCTTCGGGCCATTTGCGATTGGGGCCGCGGGCTATGGTGCGGGCATATTCGCATTCGCCTTCCTGCCGTATTCGTATATCCTGAATACGGGGCGCGCCGGGGCCGTGCTTGCGCTCGCGACGCTCATCGGGGGCGCGGTCGCGCCGCAGCCTGCCCAGGGGCTGCTGTATTCCTTTGGATCGTTCGGGAACGGGCTTTGCGTCGGGATCGCGCTCTACGCGTTTTTCTATATGCTGAACAACACCGAACGGTTCTTCAATATGGCAATTATCGGGATTTGCTTCGCTATCTTTATTCCCGGCTCTTTGGGCGGAGGGGCAGGGCGCCTCCTGTTTGCGGGCGCGCCTGTATATATTCTTGCGGCGTTCCTTGCCGCTGCGTTGTTCTCTGTCCGACAGGGCGACGGCGATGACAAACCCGCGCAGGGCCATGAAGGGGCAGAAGGGGACGGCCGCACGGATGGGCTTGGCCTGACGCCAAGGGAGAAACAGATCTTCACGATGATGCAGACCGAGATGTCCGTGAAACAGATAATGACGGAGCTTGAGATCAGCAGGGGGACTTTCAATTTCCACACCGCGAACCTGTACCGGAAACTCGGGATCCAGAGCCGTACGGAACTGTTCGCGAAATATAGCGCCAAGGATTGACATTTCCAACGTTTCGGCTACTATATGTTGTGTTTTACAGGGGCTTGAAACCTTGGAAAATACAGGGATTTTCCAAGCCTGTAAACTTTTCCGGGTTGTAAGCCTTTAGAAAAGCCTGATATTCTCTATCTACTTAATTAGATAATTTTTAATGTCCGCCCATAAAGCTTTATAGGTTTTGCTTCCTGTTGCCATGCCGCCAATACTGTACCTCTGATATCCAATATAGATACCGTAAATTTTTCCGGGTTGCCTGTGTCGGAAAACTGCTGTATTTTAATGTCAATAATTACTGTGTTTGGACGTTCATCCATAGAATGGCGGCACGGTAGTGACTACAGACAATTTAGCTGGTTATACCGCCATCTTTCCCCATCCCCCTTTATTCATTACGGCGGTAGACAAAAGCAGGTGCGGTCGTTTTATGAAAGCCGCACCTGCTATTTTTTTGGCGAAGAAAGAAAAGCGCCCCTGCGCAAACAAACAGGAAAACCGTTTCTATATATCCAGTCGCGTTCCATCAGTACAACGCCATAACTGAAATATGGCGTTTAAATTGGGCGCCGGCAGGTTTTTCGCCGCGGTTTTGCGATACAATAGCAATGCCGAAAGGAATGGCTCAAATGGCGGAAAGGCAAAACGGCGAAAAGGATGGGAGGTGGCTGCGCCTCATCGGCGCAGCGGCACTCATGATGGTATTGGGCGTGCTCTACGCCTGGTCGATATTCCGCGAGCCGCTCTCGGGCATATTCGTGGCCTGGACCGCGGTCGACCTGTCTTGGGTCTTTACGATTACGCTGCTCGGGTTCCTGGTCGGCGGCGTTGTCAGCGGCCGGCTGGCGATGAGGCTCAGGCACAGGCATATCGTGCTGATCGGCGCCGCCCTCTGCTTTGTCGGTTTCCTGGGCGTGTCGCGTATCGACCCGGCCGACCCGGCAAAGAGCCTTGTGACGATGTATGTCTTCTACGGGCTGTTTTGCGGGTTTGGCATCGGCATGCCTTATTACGCGATCCTGGGCGCAATGCTGAAATGGTTTCCGGGCCGGGAAGGGCTCGCGTCGGGCGTCCTGCTGATGGGCTTCGGTTTTGGCGGGCTTGTGCTTGGCAATATCATCGGCGCGCTCATCGTGACGTACGGCATCAACGCGACATTCGCGATACTCGCTATAGGCATTGCCTTGATTGTGGGCGGCTGCTCTTTATTCATCAGGGCGCCGGATGCGCCGCCCGGCTCCGGGGAAAACGAGAGTGGGGCTGCCCTGGATGGCGGGGCTGCCCTGGATGGCGGGCCTGCCTCGAATGGCAGGGCTGCCCTGGATGGCGGGCCTGCCTCGAGCCGCGAACCCGCCCTGAATGGCGGGGCTGCCTCGAATGGCATGGCTGCCCTGAACGGCGGGCCTGCCCTGAAGGCCCCGGTCCTGGGCGAGCTGACGCCGGGCCAAATGGCGAGGACCGCCGCTTTCGTCATACTTATACTGTGGATGGTCTCGATTGCCACGGGCGGCCTGATGGTGATGAACAGCGCGGCCAGCATAGCGATATTCTATGGTTTTTCCGCAGGCATAGGGCTTGTCGCCACTGTCTTCAACGGGGTTGGGCGGATGTTTTTCGGCGTCTTCTTCGACCGTTTTGGCGACCGTATCTCGATGACGTCCGTCTCGCTCTGCCTCGTCGCCTCGTGCCTGATGATGGTGGCGGGCGCGACAGGCGCAAACCCGGCGCTCGTAGTCATAGGGTTGCCGCTGACCTGTTTCGGCTACGGCGGGTCGCCCACCATCACGTCCGCGTTCGCGAACCGCTATTTCGGGACGCAAAACTACACGGCGAACCTGAGCGTCATCAACCTTTCGGTAATGGTTTCCTCCGTGGCCGGCCCCATCCTGTCCGGGAACCTGCAGGATATCAGCGGCGGCGCGTTCACCGGCACCTTTGCCGCGATTGGCGTCCTCGGCGCCGTCGGCGCCGTCCTGGTCGTTTTCGCCGGGATAAAGAAGAAACTGGCGGATTGATGCACGACAGGGCTTGGACTTATAGACAAACTGGCGGATTTGTACACGATAGTACTTGAACTGCAAAGGCATTGGAGAGCATGAAATGAAAAGGCTGGATGAAATAAAGGGGCTGCTGAAGGCAGGCGGCAGGCGCGCAGTCAGCATCGCCGCGGCGGGCGACGCGGAGGTGATGGAGACCGTCTCAATGATGCTTGAGGCGGGGGTTGGCGAGCCTGTCCTGTTCGGCGACGCGGGGAAAATTCGCGGCCTGGCTGAAGAAGCCGGGCTCCATGGCCTGAATATCGTCCATGCGCAAAACGACGCCGAGGCTGCGCTGGCCGCCGCGGAATGCGTTCGGGAAGGCGAAGCGGACATCCTCATGAAAGGGCTGCTGAACACGAGCGATTTCATGCGGGGCGTCCTGGACAAAGAGCGGGGCATTCGCGGCGAGAGCATTTTGAGCCACCTGGCAGTCTTCGAAGTCCCCGCTTTCGACAAGCTGATGTTCATTACGGACGGCGGCATCAACACATACCCTTCGCTCGACGAAAAAGCAAAGATCCTTGCCAACGCGGTGGCCGCGCTCCACTCCCTCGGCGTAGAGACGCCCAATGTCGCGGCCCTGTCCGCGAACGAGGCCGTGAACCCGAAGGTCGTCTCGAGCACGGACGCCGACGCGCTCGCGAAGATGAGCGCGGCTGGCGGCATCACGGGTTGCGTCGTCGAGGGCCCGATGGCGATGGACGTCGCCCTTTCTTCGGACGCGGCGGGGCGCAAGGGGATCGAGAGCCGCATAAGCGGCGAGGTGGATATCTTCCTTGCGCCGAACATAGATGTCGGCAACATAGTGGGCAAGGCGATTCAATACTGCGCGGGCGCGAAGATGGCGGGCGTCGTGCTCGGCGCGAGGGCGCCGATAGTGCTGGCTTCGCGTTCCGACAGCGCACAGAGCAAGTTCATGTCCATGCTGCTGGCCCTCGCTGTGGCGCAGTAGGGCGTGCTTAATTCTTTTGCCAGGGTTTTGAGAGGAGGCGGCCGATGGCACGGAGCCTGAAGGCCAGGATGAGCATGCAGGCGATGCTGGCTATCGACAGCGCGATCCACAGGGGGGTGTTGCTGGCGTCCCAGGTCTTGGGCGTGCCGGGCCCTTTGCCGGGCGTGCCGCCTTCGCCGTCGCCGATGCCGTCGCCGGCCGTGCCGCCTTCGCCGATTCCATTGCCTGCCGTGCTGCCGTCGCCGGATCCGTCGCCGGGGTTGCCGGAGCCGCCTGAGCCGCCCGGCCCGCCGCCTGAGCCACCTGAGCCGCCCGATCCGCCGCCTGAGCCGCCGGAACCGCCTGAGCCGCCGGAACCGCCTGAGCCGGCGCCGCCGCCGGCGCCGCCGGACATTCCGCCCTGGTCCTTTGTGTTCGTGATAATAAACCCGGTGGACACATCGCCCGTGACCGTCTTTTTGTAGCCGGCCGGCACGTTGATCTCGTCAACCGTCCACGCGTAGTCCGGGGAGAGTGACTCCCAGGTATAGTGCCAGTAGTTCCCGGCGTTCAAAGATATGATGCTTCCATAAGGATTGCCGTCGCGGTACAGTTGGACCAGGACGCTGCCCGGGTGGCTTTCCGCCCCGCACCAGAGCTTGAAAACATTGATGGAGACCGGTTCGCCCTCCGGTTTTACCTGTTCCGTCTTGGGATAGGAGATAATGTCATAAACCCATCCGTCCCCCGACGCGTTCCGGGCCGGGACGGCGACGAGGTATGGCGCGACGATGTATTCGCTGTTCCCGCCATCCCTTTGCGTCACGAGGTACAGCCCTGCGGGCAAACCTGAAAAAGCGGCCTTGCCGCTGCTGTCTGTAAGCTTTGTGGACATCTCGACCTGGCCCGCGGACGCGTACGCGTCGAGGGCGGCGGCCAGCGCGGCGTTCTTCTTTTCGTCCAGGCCCGTGAAATCGGCCTCCGCGCCGGCAAATTCCTTCGTGGCTTCGTATATTATATCGCCCTTTTCCTCTTTTGCGTCGGCGACCCGGCAGATCGTGGCATTGATTCCCGCAAGCGGCCGGCTGTTATATTCCGCTACTACAGTCAGGTTCGAGGGCCCGGGGCCCGCCGCGTAAGCGGGGTTCGTGGCCAGCATCAGCACAAAGACCATGGCGAGGATGATTGCCGTTATACGCTTAGTCACTGTACTATTCCTCCTTTGTTGATTTTTCTGCTCCTGATGATGCTATAGACGATCAGTACCGGGGCCAGCAGGATAATGGCGGCCAGGATCACCTTGGTCTTGTCAAGCAGCCGCGCTTCCATATACATGGCGTCCCATCCGTTGCTGTCGTTCTCGATACGCTGCCCGCGCACCAGCAGCCGGTGGGTATTGATGCCGTATGGCGTACAGGTCACGAGCGTGCAATAGTCCTTGTCCGGGTCGATATCCAGCGCGTCCACCTCATGGGGTTCGACGGTCTGGATATCGTCGACCTGGTAGGTAAGCGTCTCGCCCATGACATACAGCACGAACTTGTCGCCGATTTCCATCCTGTCAAGGTCGGTCAAGAGCGTTGACGACGGCAGCCCCCTGTGCCCGGAGATGAACGCGTGCGTCCCTGCGCCGCCTACGGGCAGGGACGTGCCAGCCATATGGCCGAGGCCGATCTGCAGGACACTCTCGTTGGTGCCGTGGTAGATGGGCAGCTTGACTTCTATCTTGTCGATCACGAGCGTCCCTATGACCCCCCGCCCGGCGTCAAGCTGCCTGTTGTATTCCGCCTTTTCCTCATCCGACATGTTAAAGCGGTTCGCGTTTTTCAGTAGCCCTTTGTTGTATTCGCGCGCCTCTTCCAGAAGCTTCTTCATGTTTTCGGCCCCTGCCGCCTCTACGTCGTCAAAGTACTGCACGACGGCGCGCGTCTGGCTTTGGCTGTTTACGTAAGCGCTGATTTTGGGGTAAAGCATCACGCCGAGGTCTACGGCAATCAACAGTATGACTACTATCGCTATAATCGTCTTTTTCGTTTTCTTGTCCATAGACCTCTCCTTTCTGTTAATTGTCTGTGTGTCTGTCAGTGTGCCTGTCTGTCCGTCTGTCTGTCAGCGTGTCCGTCTGTCTGTCTGTCTGTCTGTCTGTCTGTCTGTCTCTACTGCCTTTGGGAACCAGGGCCGGGCCTGTCCGGCCCCCTGTCCCTGATTCCCCGCAAGCTGTTTTTTTTCAGACACAGGAACCGTCCCCTTTTGTCTTACAAGACGCAGGAACCGTCCCCTTTTGTCTTGTTGTGGGTTATTTTGCCTTCAGTAAATTCCTCTTCTTGTTGGCGATGATGAACACGGCCAGGGCGAGCGTAAGGAGCGCGCTGATGAGGTAGAAGCCTGTGGTGCCGATGCCGCCCGTTGAGGGGAGCTTCGTGCCGGCATTGTTCTCGACGGTGGTTATCACCGGGGCGTAGGCATCCGCGCTCACGTTCACGACTCCGTCAATCAGCGTGACTTCAATCTCGTCATCCAGCCTGTTGTACCCGGTGGGGGCTGTCTTCTCATAGAGGTAGTAGTCGGCGTCGGCAAGGCCGATGACCTTGATCAATCCGGATTCCGGGCTGATGATGTCCGTGGACCCGTTGACGGGATCGACGATGTATATGCTCGGCTTGTCCTCGTCGCCGGCTTGAAGCTGCTTAAGCTTCAACGCCGAGCCTTCTTCGCCTTCTTCCGTGCGCACCTGGAATACGGCCCCTGCCAGCTTGTCAAGCGATGTGCCGTCGATCTTCTCGATCTGCATTTCGAAGGTATAGACATCGACTTTTTCCTCGGGCGTGGTCTCGGTCTCGATGGTCGTGCCACTGCCGTCGGCGTACGGGTCGTTGCTGTATTCAAGGGTAACGCTGTTGGTGTTGCTTTGGGGCGCGAGCGCGGCGTCTTCGTTGAGCGTGGCGCTGTAAGTGATCACGATGTTCCAGCCTTTTTTAGCCGCATAGTCCAGCATCTTCAGGAAATCGATCGTGATGGTCGTGCCGACGAGCTCTTTCCCCTCGCCTTCGCCGGAGAAAACGTCCTCTTTATCCAATGTGAAATCTGTATCCACGGCAAGGCTTATAGGGTTCTCGCCCTCTTTGCCATCCGGGTTGACGAGCGTGATTACAAGGCTATCCTCGTCGAAGGTCAGGCCCTTGCTCATGGTATCGTATATGGTAAAGGTATAGCTTTCATAGCCGGTCATGTCCGGCACGTTGGTGTCCAGCCTGAAGTATACGGTGTCGCCGATATTGGCTGTCAGTTCATGGTCCGTGCTTTCTTTGTCAATGCCGAATTCTTCGTCGGATACGGTCTTGGTCATCCCGGGCGCATTGGCCTTGAGTTTGATTTCGGTTTCTGCTTTATCGACGTTGACAAGGGAGCTGTGGGCTATGACCTTCTGTCCGTCTACGTCGCCCTTGCCGGTGACGAGGTAGTAACCGTAATCAAGGCCGTCGATCTCTACTTTTTTGCCTTTCTGCTCGGCTGTCACGATGGCCGTGAACGCTTTTGAATCTTCAAGGTCCTTCGTCAGCTTCTTCAGCTTCTTCATTGCATCGTCGCCGGTCGCTTTCTCCAGCCACTCCCTGAACTCGGTAGGGGTCTCGCCGTAGGGGTTTGTATCTAACTCATTTTCGGCCCACTCAAGGAAGTCCTCAATCCCGTCAACGGGCTCGTAGCCGTAGCTCGCCGTTTCGCCGGTCCCTTTAATGGTCAGGTCAAAGAGTTTGTAGGCGGTGAAGTCTTCGGCCTTCAGTACGAGGCTGTCGCTCTGCGGGGCGATCGTGATCTTGCCCTTCTCGGTGTCAGCGAACACGCTCATCGGCAGCGCCAGCGTCATGATCAGGGCTATGATCAGGATCAGCGGCAGGGTTCTAACGGATTTCGTGGTTTTGACTGTTTTCATTTTCTTCTCCTCTTTCTGTAACTTTTACGGTTCTTTTCTAACTGTATTTGTATTATCAAGTTTGGCTATAATTGTATTTTAGCCTCCTGGGATTTCCCTACTACACCCAAAAGGATAAAATTGGCCATCATGCGTCCAACAGGTTCCTTTTTCTCCTGCTAATGAGGAATATGGCAATCCCGATCGCGAGAAGCGCGCCGGATATATAGATGAAGGAAGTGCCTGCGCCGCCTGTGTCGGGCAGCCTGGCGCCCGCGGAGTTCTCGACGTAGACCACCTGCTCTTCATAGGCGGATTCGCCGTTTACTATGATGTGTGAGATGGTCACGGGCTTTTCGCCCTCCATCCTGTTGTAACCGTCCGGCGCCTGCTTTTCATACAGGTAATATGTCCCCTGCTTGAGGCCGGAGATATGGGCGCCGTCAAGGCTGGCAGCCCCGATTGTATACCCCGGAAGGCCGGCCTGGCCGCCATTGCCTATGACCTCGATTTCTGTTTCCGTACTGCTGTCATCCACATAATATATATTCGGCAGGCCGCCGGCTCCCGGGGCCATGAGGGTCACTTTCACGGCCGAGTCCGGGTTGCCGGCCTCTGTCCGCAGCTCGAATGCCGCCCCGTCCAGAAGCTCGTTTGTCTTGCCGTCTATCTTGTAAACCTGCAGGTTGAAAGTGTAGACATTCACTATGTCTTCGGGCGTGTTCCCTGTGCCGCCGGTATACGGGTCGTTGCTGTACTCGACATAGGCCTCGTTGGGGTTGGGGGCAGGCGCGTACTCGCCGGCCATCCCGAATTTCGCGTTATAGGCAATCACGATGTCCCAATCGGCATAATACCTATAGTTCTCAAAGTCCTTGAAGTCAATTTTGACGTAGGTCCCTATTATCTGGCCGCCGCTGCCGCCGTTCGCGTATATCCTCTCGCTGCTCACGGTGTAGTCGGTAAAAACGCTGAGTGGGATATCGGCCTCTTCCCCGTCCCTGTCGACGAGCTTTACGGCTACGCTGCCGCTGTTGAAGGCAAAGGCGGCGTTCATGGTGTCGTGCACGATAAATGTATAATCGTCATAGCCGGTCATGTCCGGGACATTTGACCGTATCATGAAGTAGACGGTATCGCCGCGGGAGACGTCCGTATCCTTGGCCCAATCTTCCGAGCCATAGCCCAGGTTGTCGTCGGAAACGAATTTTTCCAACCAGGGCACGTCGGCTTTCAGCTTTATCAGCGCGTCCCCTTCGCTGACGGTGACGAGGGAATAACGGACGATGGCCTTGCCCCCGCCCTGCTCCGTCTCGCCTTCGCCGACGACGAGGTAGTAGCCGTAGTCCAGGCCGCCGATCTCTATGTCTTTTTCGTTCTCGGCCTTTGTAGCCGTCCCTGTGGGCGCGAACGCGCCGGAGGCATACAGGTCGTCGATCAATGACTTCATTTCGGCGTCGGCGGGCCGTCCGTCGAGCCAGGCCTTGAACGCGGCCGCGTCAGCGCCGTAAGGGGAGGGCGCCCCATATTTGGCCGTAGCCCAGGCCAGGAAGCTGTTTACCTGTGGCTGCACGGGCGTGTAGGCGTAGTTCGTTCCCCCTTCGCTGTTTGTGCTGACGGCAAGGTCGAAGAGCTTGTAGGCGGAGTAATCGTCTTCGCTCAGCGCGATCCTGTCCTTTTGGACCTTGATGGTGAGCGTCGCGCCCTCGCCGGCCGCGAATACGCCCATCGGCTGCGCCAGCGCCATGAGCAATGCCAGGATCAGGGCCAGCGGCAGGATTTTTATCGTTTTCGTATTTTTAGCTGTTTTCATTTTCGTCCCCATTTCGTCTTTCGGTCCACATGTAACTGTATTTATTTTGTCAAGTAATGCTATGGTTTTATTCTACCGCCCTGGTTTTCCGCGGCTACACCCAAAAGGGTAAATCGCCTGTGCCCGGGGCGCAGGGTCACGTGACGCACTTCCTGCGCCTGTAGCCTCTGTATATGAGCGTCCCAGCGAGGAATGCCGAAAGCAGCGCGGAGAGCATTGCCGCGACAGCGGTGAAGGGCGCCGTGCCGCTACCGCCTACTTCCGGGAAGATTTCGGCCAGCTCTTCTTCCTCCGGCTCGCTGTAGACGTTGGTGAAGGGCAGGGGCGCGGGCTCGCTTTTGAGGGTGACCGTGCTTTCCAGCGTTACGAATTCGGCAGAGCCGAGCACCAAAGGCTGCAGCCTATCCGAATTCCACTTCGCATCGGATTGCAGTATGTCGCCTTTGATCGTGCCGGGCTTCAGGTATTTGGCGTCGTCGGCCAGCGTGAAGGTCACGGGGGCGCCGCCGTTGTTTGTCACGGCGATGGTATCGGTCTTATAGACAGCCGCGCCGCTGGAGAGCGTGGACGTGCTGCCATTTCTCGTAACCTTCACTGTCACGTCGCTTGCCGTCGGCCACGACAGCGTCGCCTGGTATTTTTCCACGCCAAGCTTGTCGGATGACACATACCCCTCATGGCTGAAGGAGAGCGTGCCTGTGCTGGCGCCGGTCGGCGTATAAACCATGGATAGTGACGTGGTTCCGCCAGCGCGGTACTGATCCATGATCCCCTCGGTATTTTTAACGATAACCATGAAATCCGGTGCGATTTTTTTACGGTTAGCGTCAGAGTTTAAACTAAATCCCCAGTACGAGAGCATTTCTTTGATCATATCCGGAACGTTATTTTTAGCGTTCCAGGACTCAGGGTCGTGAAGGTCGATATTGGGATTGCGTTCATTGTATTCCTCGTAAATCCAGGCCATGCACTGCATATAGTGCGCGGCGGCATCCGGGTCGGAAAACTTTTCTACGCACAGAAGGCTGTAGAGATCCTTTGCCTCAAAGCCCGACAGCCCTGCGGATCTGTTCCCGCCGCGCAGGACATGGAACAGCGCGCTCTCCGAGTCGTCCCTGGACTCGAGGTAGAGAAACGGCTTGTCACCGTTGGCTGACGGGGTAGTTTTGTTGTAATCGGCATACAACGGGTAATAGTCTATACCCGTGGTATTATCAATAAGCCTAATGATCCCTATGCTTGAGCCGATGCCGACATTCTTTCCCGGAAGATTTCTTTCTTTCATGTTGAAACTGTCTTCGCCTATCGCGAAAGTATAGGGGGTTACGGGGACATTCTTTTGCTTGCTGCGCTCTATAGCGATCTTCTCGCCGTTGTCTATCCATGAGCCCCAGGAACCCTGCGGACCCGTCCTGACGCGGTATTCCATGGCTAACCCGCCGGACGCGTCCACGACGACCCTGACGATATACTCGCTCTCGTCATAGTCCCAGCCCTTATCGGTGCCGGCCGGCTGCTCCTTGAGCATGAAGTAATAAGTCCCTTCATCCAGTACGCCTATGTCAAAGGAGAGTTCATAGTCGCCTTCGCCGAAGGTATATGCCTTTTCGGCCATCTCGCCCTGGAAAGCGGGCGTGCCTGTAAAAGCGCCTCCATTCGCGTCCCCTGCCTGCGTAAGCGTGAAGGTAAAGTCCTTTGCCGGCGCTTCCTCGCCTTCGACGGCCTTGCGGACGAGGATAGCCAGTTCCTCGGCGGCGCCTGGCTCGTCTATGTCTTCCTCCCCGGTCCCGGTATAGATATTGGCGAAGGGTATGTTTACCGCCTCTTTGCAGGCGAGGAGCGTGTTTTTCAATGTGACGAACCCCGCAGCGCCGAGTATCACGGGCTGGGATTCCGATTGCGGGTCTGCGGGCCTTACTATGTCGCCTTTGATTGTGCCCGCCTTCAGGTATACGGCCTTGTCGGACAGGGTGAATTCCAGGGTTTTATTCGTGTTATTTACTACGTTGATGATATCTGTCGTGTATACCTGGTCGTTGGGGCTGATGCCGAAAGTCTTGCCGTCCCGGGTGACAGTCACCGCCGCATCTTTTGGCGGCCAGGACAGGGTCACATTGCCTGTCTCCCTGCCGTTCCTGTCGGTCGGCACATACCCGTCATAGGAGAAGGCGATAGTTCCGGTCTTTGCCCCGGTCGCCGTATAGACGGCGGACAGGGAGGTGGTCTTGCCTTCGCTGTATTGCGCCATTATCCCCTTGGTGTTCTTGACGATCGTTTTCATAGCGTCTACAACATCATCATACGAGGGAAGGGGTCCCTCATATCCTTCTTGTGTCAATACATATTCATTAATCATGTCCCCAAGCGCGGTCCAGGACAATGGGTCGTCAAGGTTCAGCGAAGGATTGTTATTGTAATCCGCCTCATATGCCCAGAGGATAGACTGCATGAGATCGACGCGGATTTCGGGGGGCATTATAATGTTTTGCTCCATGCCAAAGAAACGCAGGAAATGGTCAAGCGGCAAACCGGGAAGCCCCAGGTTGTTCGGGCCGACGCGCATGGCAAAGAACAGCGCGCTCTCCATGTCGTTTCTGGACTCGTGGTTGATAAACTTTTCACCGCTCACGGGATCAGCCGTATAGATATCGGCGCACATCGGGTAGTATAGTTTTTTATTGGCGCTCGAGTCTTCGAGTATGAAAGTGTAGGCGTCATCGCCAAAACCTCCGGCTGCCCCCGGTTTGAAGTTCTTGTCCAAAAAAGTTAAATTGCCGTTTGGGTTGAAATCATAGGGCGGCATCCCGACGTCTACCGTAGCGGGGACGCCGATGGCTGTACCGTTGCGATAATCATTCCAATTGAAGATGAGCGGCCAGGAATCCGAAGAGCTTGCCCTGGTGCGGTATTGCATCGTTGGCACGCCATTCTTGTTTATTGAAACCTTGAAAAGGTATTCACGGCTGTCATATTTCCAATTGCCGCTCCCAGGCTGCTCTTTGAGTATGAAAAAGTAATCGTCGTTTTTCAGGCCGGTGGTGTCATATTTCAGGCCGGTGATGTCAAAAGCGAAACCAAACTCCCCTTTGCCATCGGTTTGCACCTGCTCGGTCATCGGGTTGGGGCTGATGGCCGGCGCGTCGGCCAGCGCTTCGCCATGGCCGTTTTTCACCTGGGTCAGCGTGAAAGTGAAGGTCCCTGCGGGTACCTTGCTGCCGGTGACATTCTTTGTGCCGGCTATTGTTACAGATACGCCGGGGTTTTCCCCGGCGGCCCTGGCCAGCGGGCTGCCGGGTCCACTGCTTTCCCCGAAGGCGCCGAGCTGGCCGCCTTCGGATCCCGGTTCATCAGTGTTTTCTGTTTTTATCGGGGCACCGCCTTCGTCTTTCGCGGGTGTCCCCGCCGCGATGCCTTCATCCTCCGGGGAGTTTTCGGCATCGCCGCCCGGAGTGCCTCCTTCTTTTCCGGGGCCGTCAATATCCGGGCTGTCAATGCCGGGGCCGTCTATGCCGGGCCTGTCAATGCCGGGTTCGTCAATGCCGGATTCGTCGGCCAGGGGGGTTTCAAATGCCTGTTGCGGCGCCTCTGCCGTTATGCCCGTCTGGGTGGACAGCATCATAGTCAGTACCAGCGAGGCAATGAGAAGCGGGATAATCAGCGCGATTTCTGTCTTTCTGCGCTTCTTTCCCATCAGGATTGCCTCTGTTGTCGTCTTAAAGGTCTTCATTCCGGCTATCTCTTCCTTTCATGCTGCCCCGGTAGCTGCTATCCGGTCGCCTCCTGTAACTGAACTCTCTTTGTCTACTTTGCTTATCTATATTCTAACGCGGCAGGTTTTGGGCGATACACCCAAAAGGATAAATCTGCGCGCCGCGTCCTGCCTGTCACGAAATGCCACCGATCTGCGGAAGCGGCCATACGCGGAACACTACCTTGCCGATGATCTGGTCCCTGCCGACCGGCCCGAGCCGCTGCGACCTGCTGTCAAGCGATACAGGGCGGTTGTCGCCCAGGACGAAGAACGACCCGGGGGGTACCTGGAAGGGGAATTCCATGTCGCAATCGCCGATGTCGGGCGACGCTACGTACGGCTCGTACAGGGCTTCCCCGTTAACCGACACCAGGCCGTCTTCCCCGATTTCAACCGTGTCGCCGCCTGTGGCTATCACGCGCTTGATGTAGACCTTGTTGTCGCTGGAAAAAGCGGCCACATCGCCTTTTTCGGGGTTGTCCGCCCTGATGGCGACGACGACTTCGCTGATGCTCAGCAGCGGGTTCATGCTCGAGCCGTCTACCTGGAGCACTGCTATCCAAAGATTTGTCACGATGATGATCGCGGCTGCCGCGCACAATACGGCTGTCAAGGCACCGCGCAGCAGCTTCTTGTGCGATTCCATCCTGTCCTGCCTCGCGATTTCGCGTTCGAGCATCTCCATGCTCGGGCGTCCGAGCCTGTCCACCTGTTCGCGGATAATGTCTTCTGCGTGGTTTCCCATGTCATCCCTCCTACGCTACCTGCGCCTTTTCCGCGCGGCCGGCTTTATGCGCCGCCATTGCCTTCTCCGCGCGCCCTGCCTCATACGCGGCCAGCAGGCTGTCCCTTTCCTTCCTTGCCTGCGCGAGCTCTATTTCAAGGTCGCGTATCATCATCAGAAGGTGCTTGCGGCTGAGCGCGCGCAATTGTTCGTCAGTGATTGACGGTTCCGGCTCGGGCTCTTCTTCGTAAACGTCCTGCTCGGGCTCTTCTTCGTAGACGTCGAGCTCGGGCTCTTCTTCGTAAACGTCCTGCTCGGGCTCTTCTTCGTAAACGTCCTGCTCGGGCTCTTCTTCGTAAGTGTCAAGCTCAGCCTCTTCTTCGTAAACGTCCAGCTCGGGCACTTCTTCGTAGATGTCAAGCCCGGCCTCTTCTTCGTAGATGTCCGGCTCGGGCTCTTGCGCGGCCTGCCGCGGAGCGTACACCCTTGTTTTCCTGGAAAGAGCCTCGGTTTGCGCTTTCGCCAGTATTTCCTGCTTCGGCAGGTACGGGTTTGTCCTTTTGGAAACGGGCGGAGCCTGCTGCGGCGCGTACCCCTGCTGCGGCGGGACGCCGAGGGCGGCGTCCCCTACGGGGGGAGCGGGCCTCTGCTGCGCGGGTCTCTGTTGCGGCGGGACGCCGAGGGCGGCGTCCCCTACGGGGGGAGCGGGCCTCTGCGGCGCGGGTCTCCGTTGCGGCGGGACGCCGAGGGCGGCGTCCCCTACGGGCGGGACCTGCGGCGGGGCGTATTCCTGCATGAATTCGCTTGTTATCTCAGCAAGAGTCTTCATAGTAAAATCCCTTCCCTTTTGTTAAAGGCTTCCTTTTCCATTTCATGGCGCTCGATGTAGTACAGGGTCGCATGCCTGACAAATTCGCCCAATCCCCTATGCTCTTTTTCGGCATAGGCGTTGATCTTCTCATAAGAGGAATTGTCGAACCTGACTACTATCTGTTTTGTTTTCGTCTCTGTTTTCATTTTTCCGCGACTGCCCCTTTCCTGTTGTTTTGGCAACTTTTCATGCTCATTCCTCGCGGCTGTACTCAATTTGTCGAGAAATGTCTATATTTGTATTCTAATGGGATAGATTTTTGGGGATACACCCAAAAGGGTATAAATAGTGTACAATAGAGAAGTTCATGGGGAACAGCGCATTGACCGCGAAGAAAAACACGCGAGAGTTTTATTATGGATAACAGTACAGATGGGGTTGATATGGACAATTCATTTTTGCCGGAGCGTTTCGCGCCGCGGCCGCGGGTCGACGGGATTCTTGACAGGGCGGTCGCCGGCAGGATGTTTTATGTGGTCGCGGGCGCCGGTTACGGGAAAACCCAGACCGTCTACAATTATATAAAGCGGCAGGAAGACGCCGTCGTCAGGTGGGTGCAGCTTACCGACAGCGACAATGTCAGTTCCCATTTCTGGCTGAACCTCTCGCGCAATATCTCGTTCGACAACCCGGACCTGGCCGTCAGGCTGCGCGAGGCGGGCTTCCCCGAGACGCTCATGCAGTTCAGGCAGTTTTCCGAGATACTCAGGACAACGGAGCACAGGTCGCACAAGATGTTCCTTGTGATGGACGATTTCCACGTCTTGCGCTCAAAGCAGGCGCTGACCTTCATAGAACGCTGCGCCAACCTGGGCATGCCGGGCAGCTGCGTGGTCATCATCTCCAGGAAGGAGCCCGAGCTCAACGCCGTCTCCCTGTTCTCCAAGGGCCAGGCAAGCGTCGTCACGCAGGATGACCTGTGCTTTACCGACGACGAGATATCGGACTTCCTGAGGCAGTCCGGCGTTTCGTTCTCCGCTAAGGACCTGCCGCTGTTTGCCGAGGCGACGAAGGGCTGGGCGCTGGCGGTCAACCTGCTCGGCATCGTCCTGAAGAGGAAGCCGGAAAGCCTGGGGCGCGCCCTGGAAATAATGAAGGAGAATATCTTCAAGCTGATACAGACAGAGGCGTTTGACGATTTTTCCGAGAGCGTCAAGAAGACGATGGTCGGCCTGTCCCTGGTGTCCGGCCTGCCATATGCTTTCTCGCGCGAAATCGCCGACTATGCCCTGCTCCTGGAAGACACGCCGCAACTGGCGTCGTTTCTGTGGTTTGACAGCTATTCGGACAGCTTGAGGATACACCCGCTGTATCTGGAATTCCTGCAAAGCAGGCAGGATATCCTGTCCGACAAGGAAAAAGAGGGTGTCTTCATGCGGGCGGCGCAGTGGTGTTCCGAAAACGATTTTTACACGGGCGCCGTGAACTATTACGCAAAGCTGCGCCAGTTTGGGCTTGTGCTGAAAGCCCTTCTTTCATACCCGTTCAAGCTCCCGCCGGACAGCTGCGAGTACTACCTGGATATCCTGGAAAACCTGGATCCAAGCGAGGAGGAAAGCGAAGGCGAGAGCTATCTGCTCCTGAGGAACCTGTTCATCCCCCTCCTGCTTGCCGGGGCCGGCAGGCATGAGGAGGCCAGGGGGTTTTCGGAAGGGGCCATAAAGGAATGGGAATCCTCGGACATGCCGTTTTCCAGGAACCTGCTCTATACCGCTTACAGCAACCTGGCCTATATCGATACCTATGCCTGCACCGTCACGCACAGGTACGATTCCTCCAAGTTCCTGAAAAAGGCGCTCGAATACCGAAAAGAGACGACGATACCGACGAGGGGGGCGACAGGGCCCTTTGCCGTCGCCGACATCCGGTCCTATGCCTGCCTGGTCGGGGAGGGCGCGGACATAGGGGAATTTGACCTCTTCCTTGAAACCACGAGGGAGACTGTCGCGTACAGCCTGGCGATCGACCACGATATCTACTACGGCTATGACGACCTGGTAGCCTGCGAGATCGCTTACTACAAAAACCGGCTCGATGCGGCCAGGGGCCTCGCCCATTCGGCGATAGCCAAGGCGCGGGAAAAGAACCAGTGGAGCATCGAGGCGATGGCGGAGCAATACCTGCTTTCCATCGCGCTGTACGAGGGCGACTACCCGCTCGTCGTGGAAATACTCAAGCTGCTGCGTGACCACCTGGGCAATCCTGATTTCTGGAACCGCCAGCTGCTGTACGACCTGTTCATCGGCTCCTTCTATTGCAAGGCAGGGCTGCCCGAGATGGCGCCTTCCTGGTTCGCCGTGGACGAAAAAGAGGCGGCGAACGAAGTCCGCATACCCGGGAGCGAGCTGATCGTCAGCGCCAGGTACTTCGTGGCCGCGAAGAAATACAAGCAGGCGCTCACGATACTGTGCATCTCCTACCCGAGGGAGCCGCAGGAGCGGTTCCTGTTCGGCGAGGTGACGCTGTCGCTTTTGAACGCGGTCGCGCAGGCAAAGACCGGCGACATGGACGGGGCGATGGCGGATTTCGAAAAGGCTTATGAACTGTCGTTTTCCGGCGAATTCGAGATGTTCTTCATAGAGCTGGGCAGGGACCTGCACCCGCTGGCCGCCGCCGCGCTGGAACGGAAGGGCCACAAGATCCCCGGCGAATGGCTGAAGGCCATCGACCGGAAGGCTTCCATCTTCGCGAAGAAGGCCGGCATAGTCAGGGATTCGGTCAAGAGGGAAAGGGACATCCACGACACCGCGGATCTGTCGGAACGGGAAATGGAGGTCTTGAAGGACCTGTACCAGGGCCTTTCGCGCGAGGAAATAGCGGAAAACCAGTATCTGTCCATCAATACCGTCAAGAAGACATTGCAATCGATATTTATCAAGTTGGACGCGAACAACAGCGTGGACGCGATCAGGATCGCGATACAGAAAAAGCTGATAGAATAAGTAAGGGGGGCGTTGCCCCCCTTACGTACGGCGGGGCCTGCCCAAAAGGCGGCCCGCGGCCATAAACCGGCGCACCAGCAAAAGCAGTCCGGCGGCGCTCATGATTGATAGCGTTATAAGCAATAGCGGATTGGCGGCGTCCCCGGTCCCGGGAATGCCGGGCGCAGGCGGCGGCGTTGGCGGCGGCGTTGGCGGATCCTGGATCGCCGTATTGAATATTATGAATCCCGTGACCGCGTTTCCCGTGACCTCCTTCTTGAAGCCGTAAGGCACGTTGGTTTCGTCCACCGTCCATTCATAGCGCGGATCCAGCGAATCCCAGGTATGGCGCCAGTAGGTCCCGGCGTTCAGCGTCACGGCGTTGCCATACGCGATGCCGTTCCTGTATAGCTGGACAGTGACGTAGTTTGGATTTTCGTAAAACGTTTTCCATATTTTAAAGACGCTTACGGAAACAAGCTCGCCCACGCGTTTCACGGGCTCGGTCTTGGGGTACGAGACGACATTGTAGTCCCATCCGTCCCCCGTCGCGTTCAGGCCGGGCACGGCGACCAGGTATGGGGCGATGATATATTCGCTGCCTTCGCCGTCCCTTTGCGCCACAAGGTACAGCCCGGCGGCCAGCCCGGAAAAGGCGGCCCTGCCTCGGCTGTCCGTGGCCTTGGCGGCCATGGCGACATTGTTTGCCGAGGCGTAAGCGTCGAGGACGGCGGCCAGCGCGATGTTTTTCGTCTTGGTCAGGTCCGTGAAATCGGCCCCCGCGTTGGCAAACCCCTCAGTGGCTTCAAATATGATATCGTTTTTTTCCTCCTTCGCGACGGCGACCTGGCAGACCGCGACATTGATCCCTTTGAGAGGCAAGCCGCCATATTCCATTACGACTGTCAGGCCCGACGGCTCGGAACCTATCGCGTACGCAAGGTTCGGGGCCAGCATCAGGGCAAGGAGCATAGCGAGTATGGCGGCCGCGATCCGTTTTTTCATAGAACCAGCCCTCCTTTATATATTTTTCTGCATTTAAGAATTATGTACAGTATCAGCAACGGCACAAGCGGGGCGATGAAGACCGGGACCGCGCCTGCGTTGTCCATCAGGCGCGCTTCCGAATACGGGGCCTCCCATACGGCATTGCCGGGGTTTTCCACGCGAATCCCCCGCACCAGCAATCTGTGGGTGTTGATGCCGTATGGCGTGCAGGTCACCAGCGTGCAATAGTCCTCGGCCGGGTAGATATCCAGCGCGTCCCTTTCGTCGGGGTCGACAGTCAGGATGTCGTCGACCTGGTAGGTCAGCGTCTCGCCCATGACATAGAGAACGAAGGTGTCGCCGAGGGCCATCTTGTCCAGGTCGGACAGGAGCGTTGACGACGGCAGCCCCCTGTGCCCCGTGACGATCGCGTGGGTCCCGGCGCCGCCCACGGGCAGGGACGAGCCCATAAGGTGCCCGAGCCCGACCTGCAGGACGCCCTCGTCCGTCCCGTGGTAGATGGGCAGCCGGACATCGATCTTGTCGATCGTCAATGTGCCGAGGACGCCGCGCCCGGTGTCGAGTTGCCTGCCGTATTCGGCTATCTCGCTGTCTGTCATCGTGAAGCGGTCCGCCTTGCGGAACAGGCCCCTGTTGTAATCATGCGCCGCGGCCAAAAGCGCCTGGATGTTCTCGTCGTCTATGGCCGCCACGTCGTCAAAGTACTGGACGACGGCCCGCGACTGGCTTTGCGAATTGACGTGCTCGCTTATCCTGGGGTACAGCAGCGCATAGAGGTCTACCGCGATCAATACTATGACTATTGACGCTATTATTCTCTTCTTTTTCATAGACCCCTCCTTTCTGCCTGCCTTCCCGTGCCGCCGCGTATCGTCCCGGCCCTACTTGGCTTTCAGCAAATTCCTTCTCCTGCGGGCGATGAAGAACGCGGCCAGCCCGGCCGTTATGAACAGCCCCACGAGGTAGAAGCCCGTCGTGCCTGCGCCGCCCGTCCCGGGCAGCTTGTAGCCGCCGTTGTTCTCGACCTCGACGTCAACAGTTATATAATTCGAATTGCCGCCGGTGACGGTATGCGTGATGACGACGGGTATCTCGGCAGCCAGCCTGTTGTACCCGTCGGGGGCTTCCTTCTCATAAAGGCTGTAAGCGCCCGCCTTCAGGCCCTTTATGTGGAGCAGGCCGGACAGTGGCACGACGAGATCCGTTGTCGTGCCGGCGCCGGGCCTGGCTACCGCGTATATAGAGGGCAGGGTCCCGGTCCCGGCTGTTTCCAGCGTGAACGATTTTGCCGTTGCCGCGTTCCCCGCGGCCGTCCGCAGCTCGAATACGGCGCCTCCAAGGGCGTCGCCTGTCCTGCCGTCGAGCTTGGTGACTTTCAGGTCGAAGGTGTAGACATCGGTCTTGCTGCCGGGCGTGTTCCCTATGCTGTTCGTGTACGGGTTGTTGCTGTACTCAAGGATGACGGAGTTGGGGTTGCTCTGCGGGGCCAGTACGGCGTTCGAGTTGAGCGTCGCGTTGTAGGCAATCACGATTTGCCAGCCGGCCTTGGCCGCATGCTGAAGGAAATTCGTGAAAGCGATCGTTATCGCGGTCCCTCCCGCGTTCGCGCCTGTCGTCAAGGGCGTCGAGTTCACGGTATAGTGGACGTTCCTCTGGAGCAGCACCGGGGTCCCTGCCGCGTTGTTGTCGACGAGCGAGATCGAGACACTGTTCCCGTCAAAGGTAAGGCCCTTGCTCATGGTGTCCTTGATATCAAAGGTATAGTAGTCGTAACCGGTCATGTCCGGCACATGGGACAACAGCCTGAAGTATACGGTGTCGCCTATGTTGACGTTCGTATCCTTGCCCCAGCCGTCGGAGCCAAGGCCGAGGGGCGTGTCGGAAACGCCCTTCTCTATCCCGGGCGCGTCGGCCTTCAGCCTTATCGGCGTGTTCGCGCTTTCGACGGTCACAAGGGCGCTGTGGGCAATGACCTTGACCGAGCTGTTCGCCGGCAAGCCTTCGCCTGCGACCAGGTAGTAGCCGTAGTCCAGGCCGCCGATTTCGACGTTGGCCCCGACTTTCGCGCGCGTCCCGACGGCCGTGAACGCGTTCGAATCCTGCAGGTCTTTTGTCAGCGTCTTCAACTGTGCCGCGGTGGGCCCGCCTTCGAGGAAGGCCTTGAAGGCGTCGGCGTTGGTGCCGTAGGGGGATGTCGCCCCATATTTGGCAGCAGCCCAGGCCAGGAAGTTGTTTATCGCCGGCTGTACGGGCGTGTAGGCGTAGGCCGTGTTGCTGCCGCTGCCGCTGACTGCCACGTCAAAGAGCTTGTAGGCGCTGAAATCGTTTGCGTCAAGGGTAAGGCTTTCGGGCGCCGAGATGGTGATCTTCGCGTTTTCGCCGGCCGCGAACACCCCCATCGGCAAGGCCATCGCTATGACCATCGCGAGAATCAGTGGCAAGGTTTTCATCGTTTTCATTTTAAAGTCTCCTGTTTTGTGTTATTACGGTGATGGCTGATTGTCATATTCTGCAAAGACGGATGGCGCGCGCCCGGGCCGTCATAGCCCTGCGACGCACTTTCGGCGCTTGAAGAATCTATAAATGAATGCTCCGGCAAGGAGCGCGGATAGCAGCGCGGTGGCAAGCAGCGCGCTGACTGCAAAGGGCATGGCGGCGTTTCCCCCGACTTCGGGGAGCACGGGGCCTGTCTCGTCCCTCTCCGTGAAGGTATTGGTGTAGGGCAGGTAGTAGGGCTCGCCGCAGGTGGCGACCGTGCACGCGAGCGTGACGAAACCCGCGGTCCCGAGCAGCAAAGGCTGCCTGTCCCACGGCGCCGCGCCGACTTCCAGGAGGTCGCCCTTGATCGAGCCCGGCTTCAGGTACTTGGCGCTGTCGGCCAGCGTGAACGCCACGGCGCCGCCGCTGTTGTTCGTCACTGAGATGACGTCGGTCTTGTAGACGGCCGCGCCCCGGGAGAGCGTGGACGTATTGCCGTTCCTCGTGACCCTCACCGTCACGTTGCCTGTCGGCGTCCAGCTCAGCGCCGTATTGTATTGCTCCGCGCCGCTCGCGTTAGTCGGCACATACCCGTCGTGGCCGAAGGAGAGCGTGCCCGTATTCGCGCCTGTCGCCGTATAGGCCATATTCAGCGAGGTGGCCTTGCCCGCGCGGTACTGCTGCATGATCCCCTTCGTGTTTTTGTTGATGGCCTTGAAGGTTTCCGCTATGGCGTTCCTGTTGGCCTGGGTATCGCGGAGGTCGAGCACTGTCAGCATGTATTCGACCAGCTTCAGGGGGCGGCTTCCCGTCGACCAGGAGGCCGGGTTGTCCAGGTCCAGTTGCTGGCCGTTGTTGTAGTATTCCTCGTAAGCCCAGAGCATGCACCGCATATAGCCTACGCGGCCGTCGGGGTGGGTGACATCGATGCCGAAAAAGCGGTTCCAGTCAGCGGTCGAAAGGCCGGGGAGCCCAAGGCTGTTCGGCTCCGCGCGCAGCGAGAAGAACAGGGCGCTTTCCGTGTTGTCCCTGGAAAACCCGTAAACCATCTTCTGGCCGCTGACGGGTATTGTCTTCATGCCGTCGGCGCACATCGGGTAACACATCGCGTTCGCGGTGGTGTCCCTCATCCTGGGGTTTGCCAGCTGCCTGCCCAGACCGATGTTGCTCCCGGGGAAATAATCGTCCACAAAGGCGAAACTGTGGCTCGCGTCGAACGCATAGGGCGGTATGTCCACGTTTGCCTGCGAAGAGGCGCCGTAAGCGATCCCGCTGGAATACGCCGCCCACGCCCCCCAGGGCGCCGACGGGCCTGTCCTCGAGCGGTAGTCCATGGACGGCTTTCCGTATCCGTCCACCGTGACCCTGACGAGATACTCGGTGCCGTCGAATTCCCATTCGTCGTCCGCGGCGCCCGGCTGCTCCGCGAGCTTGAAGTAATAGACGCCGCTTTTCAGCCCTGTAATGTCAAACGAGAAACTTTTGCTGTCCCCCGTGCCAGCCATGCTTGCCTGCTTTGTCAGCGGGTTTGGGCTGATCGCGGGCGGGCCCGCAAGGGCGCCGCCCTGGTCGTCCCCGACCTGGGTCAGCGTGAAGGAAAAGGCCCTGGGCGGCGCGTTCGCGCCGGCGACGGCCTTGCGGGCGCGTATGGTCACGTCCGCGCGGGGGTCTTCGGGATTTCCCCCGCTCGTGTACATATTGATGAATGGCAGGTATTTGGGCTCGCCGCAGGTCGTGGCCGCGCACGCGAGCGTGACGAACCCGGCGGTGCCGAGCAGTACAGGCTGCCTGTCCCAAGGGGCCGCGGCGACTACCAGGAGGTCGCCCTTGATCGAGCCCGGCTTCAGGTACTTGGCGCTGTCGGAAAGCGTGAACGTCACTTCGCCGCCGCTGTTGTTCGTCACGGAGATGGCATCTGTCTTGTAGACGGAGGCGCCCTGGGAGAGCGTGGACGTATTGCCGTTCCTCGTGACCCTCACCGTCACGTTGCTTGCCGGCGCCCAGCTAAGCGTCGTATTGTATTGCTCCGCGCCGCTCGCGTTAGTCGGCACATACCCGTCATGGGCGAAGGAGAGCGTGCCCGTATTCGCGCCCGTCGCCTTGTAGGACATGGCCAGCGAGGTGGCCTTGCCCGCGCGGTACTGCTGCATGATCCCCTTGACGTTCTTGTTGATGGCCTTGAAGGTTTCCGCTATGGCGTTCCTGTTGGCCTGGGTATCCCGGAGGTCGAGTATAGTCAGCATGTATTCGACCAGCCTCAGGGGGCGGCTGCCCGTCGACCAGGAGGCCGGGTCGTCGAGATCCAGCTGCTGCCCGTTGTTGTAGTACTCCTCGTATGCCCAGAGCATGCACCGCATATAGCCTACGCGGCCGTCGGGATGGGTGACGTTGATGCCGAAGAAGCGGTTCCAGTCAGCGGTCGACAGGCCGGGGAGCCCAAGGCTGTTCGGCTCCGCGCGCAGCGCGAAGAACAGCGCGCTTTCCGTGTCGTCCCTCGTGACGCCGTATTGCATCCTCTGGCCGTTCGCGGGCAATTGCTTGAGGCCGTCGGCGCACATCGGGTAATACATCGTATTTGAAGTGGTGTCCCTCATCCTGGGGTTTGCCATGCGTATGCCCAGCCCGATGTTGTTTCCCGGGTAATAATCGTCAACAAACGTGAAATTGTGGCTCGCGTTGAATGTATAGGCCGGTATGTTCACGTTTGCCTGCGAAGGGGCGCCGGCCGAGGTCCCGCTGACATACTCGGCCCACTCTCCCCAGGCGGCCGACGGGCCTGTCCTGGAGCGGCAGTCCATCGACGTCCTGCCGGATCCGTCCACCGTGACCCTGATGACGTATTCGATGGCGTCGTGGTTCCATCCGTCATTTGCCGCGCCCGGCTGTTCGGCGAGCTTGAAGTAATATACGCCGCTTGCAAGGCGGGGAATGTCGAACGAGAAATCATAATTACCCGCGCCGGCGGTGTTCACCTGCTTTGTCAGCGGGTTTGGGCTGATTGCCGCGGCGCCTGTAAGCGCGGCGCCCTGGCCGTCCCGGACCTGGGTCAGCGTGAATGTGAAGGACCTGGCGGGCGCGGCCGTGCCCATGCCGTTGACGGTCTTGCGGCCACAGATGGCCACGCCCGGGCGAAGCCCGTCGTTTTCATTGAAAGCGACGACAGGGTCGCCTTCGGGCCCATTGTATTCCATCACGGCCGCGGCGCCATCCGGGCCGTCGTATTCCCCGAGGCCGTCGGCCGGCAAGATGCTGTCCTTCGGCACCTCCGAGCTGTCTTCGCCGCCTTCGCCTTCCGCGCCGGCCGCTCCGTCCGCGCCGCCCGGGCCCGGATCCGGCTCGCCCGGCGGGACTTCCGCATACGCCGTCAGGGGCGACGCGGGCGCGCCTTCGGCGCCTTCGGCGCCTGCGGTGCCTGCGGCGGCAATGCCGGGACTGTCTTCAAGCGGCGCCTCGGCCGCCTGTGGATTCACCTCCGCCGTGGTGCCTGCCTGGGCCGACAGTATCGTCGTGAAGGCCAGCGAGGTTATAAGCAGCGGTACAATGATTGCAGCCGCCGCCCTTTTGCGTTTCTTCTTCGCCAGGATCGCCTCAATCGTTGTGTCAAAGGTTTTCATAATAGCGTGCGTCCTCCTTTTGTGTGTTTAACGCGGTATGTGTTTTACGGAACGCTCCCGATTTTTGTCAGTGGCCATATCCTGAACCCTACCGTGCCAATGACCTGTTCTTTCCTGACCGGGCCTATCAGGCTCGACCTGCTGTCCAGCGATACCGACCGGCTGTCGCCCATAACGAAATACGCGCCGGTCGGTACCTGAAAGGGGAAGTCTATATCGCAGTCGCCGAGGGCGGGCGTTGTTACATATGGTTCATCCAATGCTTCGCCATTGACTGATACCGTGCCGTTTTTCTCTATTTCAACCATGTCGCCGCCTGTGGCTATCACGCGTTTAATGTAGATTTTGTTATCGTTTCTGAAAGAGACCACATCGCCTTTTACGGGATGGTCTGTCCTTATCGCGATGACGACTTCGTTTATACGCAGGAGCGGGTCCATGCTGGAACCGTCAACT
>Ga0082212_10001642_pt1 | contig 32946 bp, 29 predicted proteins | sample TergutNt197P3_FD_71548 | JGI IMG/M metagenome (GOLD analysis project Ga0082212, IMG submission 71548) | Neocapritermes taracua P3 segment gut microbial communities from Petit-Saut dam, French Guiana - Nt197 P3 | ecosystem: Host-associated > Arthropoda: Insects > Digestive system > Gut ... | reverse complement strand
TGGGCGACCCGGTGATCGCTACGGCGATTCTGGATAGGTTGATTTTCAAATGCGAGATATTCAATCTCACGGCAGAGGAGGGATATCGTGTCCGTCACCGGCAGACCATTCTATAAGAGAGGTTTGCCCATGAGGAAGATGTGATCCCCCCTGTGTTTGGTTCTGCATGGTGGACACCCCTTCGCCTACGGCTCCGGGGCGTCCACCATGCAGAACCAAACAACCTGCCGGCCAAACCTTGTTCGTTTCATTGACTTGGTCGCCGGTTTTGCGGTAAAAAAAGGGTGAAAAGTGGCTCAATTTAAGTGGCCGTTTTTGGATCAATCTTAATGGCCGTTCACAACTGGGAGGAAGTCCGGAAAATGATTGACGGGCAGCGATATTTTGTCCTTCACGCTCCGCGCCAAACGGGCAAGACCAGTACGCTGCTGGCAATGATGCGCGTCCTTAATGAAGAAAGCCGGTACGCATGCGCATATTCCAATATCGAAGCCGCCCAGGCCCGCGCGCGGCGATGAAACAAAAGGCATACCAACCGTGTGCAGCGCCGTTTCAAGCGATTTGGAGCATTATCTGCGAAGGCATGATATACGGCAGTGGTACCTGAAAGAAGGCAGGCAGCTTCAGCCGCAGGATCAGTCTTTCAGACTACAAGGAAGCGCGGGAAGAATTGATTCAGTCGCGCGCCACGCATCTCGATCAACTTATTGATAAGCTGCAGGAACCGCGAGTTTACAGCGTTATAAGCGCACTGCTTGCAGCCGAAGAAGAAACCCTTAATATTCCGCCCGCCGACATTGAATATGTCGCGGATCTGGGATTGATCCGGACACATCCGTCCATTCGTATCAGTAACCGTATATATCAGGAAGTCATTCCGCGGGAGCTCACATGGGCCGCGCAGGTAATGATCGCCAACCAGGAAACGGAATGGTACGTAACTCCCGAACACCGATTGGACATGCCCAAACTGCTTGCCGCTTTCCAGCAGTTTTTCCGTGAGCATGCCGATAGTTGGTGCGAAAATTTTAGTTATAAAGAAGCAGCGCCGCAGCTTTTAATGCAGGCGTTTTTGCAACGCGTCATTAACGGCGGCGGACGCATTAACCGTGAGTATGGTCTGGGACGCAAAAGGACAGATCTTTTTATCGAATGGCCGCTGGATGAAAAGCAGGGACTTCACGGTACTATTCAGCGTATTGTGATTGAAATCAAGCTGCGCCGAGGCGCGCTTGAAACCGTTATCGAGCAAGGATTGGAACAAACCGCCGATTATGTTCGCCGTGTCGGCGCAGACGAAGCGCACCTGATGGTTTTCGACCGCGATACAAAACAGACGTGGGAAGAAAGAATTTGGCGGCGCGACGAACATTCCGGCGATTTTGCCATAAGCGTCTGGGGGGTGTAGTTTGCAATACTAATCTTCCAGGTAGGTGTAGGCGCCTAGCGTGGCTTCGTAAGACGAGCAGAGGTTTTCACGCTCTTCAGCGGAAAGCTTTGACTGCGACCCGGCTTTTTGCGCCAACTGGCGGATACTTTCCGTCAGTTCCTTGGTCTGGTAGCCTGCCGATTCAAGCACCTGGCCTAACGATGCGCCGCGCACGATTTTATCGATATGCGGCCGCCCCGCGTCATCCACCAGAAAATGCGCCTCATTGGGTGAACCAAGCAGGTTGTGGTTCATACCAAGCGACTCCTGATAAGCGCCGACCAGAAAGATAGCAAGATAATAGGGATCGGAGTTTACGCTATGAAGTTCAAGCGCTTGTTTAACATCTCTTAAATCCACGAACTTGTCTATCTGTCCATCCGAATCGCATGTAATATCGCAGAGCGTCGCCTGCATTGTCGGTTCCTCAGTCAGGCGTGTAAGCGGAACAATGGGAAAAAGCTGATCAAGCGCCCAACTGTCTGGCGTGGATTGAAAAACCGAGAAATTGCAGATATATTTGCTGGCCAGAATATTTTCTAGGTCAATGAATTCTTCCGGCCTTTCTTTCATTGTGCGCGAGAACTTTATCGCCTTGCGGCAAATCTCCCAGAAGAGCCATTCTCCCTGCGCCCGGTTCTGGAGGTTAAGATAACCGAGATTAAACAGAGACTGAAGCTCCTCGCGGCGATGCAGTGCGTCGTGGTAGTATTCACGGAAGTTTTTCTGATTGACTTCGTTATACATGTCCCATAATTCACGTACCACTTCCGAATCAACCATTGATGGGTCAAGTTCGGAACCGCCAAGACCGGGATTCAGCATCCGGATGACATTCGTGATAAACAGCGAATGGTGCGCCACAATGGCGCGGCCGCTTTCGGTAATAATCGTCGGAGGCGGAACATTCTCAGACTGACATATCTCGTTGATCGTGTAGACAATGTCGTTGGCGAATTCCTGCATTGAATAGTTGACGCTGCAATCGGACGCGGTGCGGCTCCCGTCGTAATCCACGCCAAGCCCGCCACCGACATCGAGATATTCAATGGGAAAGCCCATTTTACAGACTTTTGCGTAGACGCGCGCGGCTTCCTTAATGGCGTTCTTTATGCGGCGGATGTCGGTAATCTGTGAACCGATATGGAAATGCAGCATTTTTAGCTGGCGTCCCATTTCACGGTCGGACGCCATTCGCAGGCAGTCAAGCAACTGCATGGTGTTTATGCCGAATTTCGAGGTTTCGCCACCCGATTCCTCCCACTTCCCCGCCCCGCGAGAAAAAACACGCACTCTTACGCCCAGTGCTGGATGAATTCCCAGCGAATTTGACACTTCGGCGATTTTCAGAAGGTCGGAAACCTCTTCCATGACCAAAACGGGCTTTTTGCCTACTTTTGACGCCTGCATCGCCCATTCCAGATAGCGGCGATCCTTGACGCCGTTGCAGATTAAAAGCGCGTTCGGATGCATTGGAATCGTAAGCGCCGCAGCAAGCTCGGCCTTTGTTCCCACCTCAAGTCCATATTCGTATCTGTGTCCAGCGGCCATCAGGCGCTCAACGACGCTCTTTTTCTGGTTGACCTTCATCGGGAAAACCCCGCAGTGGCGCGCGCCGTAGTTATATTCGGCAATGGAATTCCGGAAAGCCTCGTGCAGTTCCTTTATACGAGTATCAAGTATCTGTGGAAAACGCAGAAGGAATGGCGGTGTTACCTTGCGTTGCAGCAACAGCTGCACAAGGGAGTTGATTTCGACGCCCATTAGCGGATTGCGCGTTGGATGAACGGTAAGACAGCCATGATCGCTGACGCCGAAATAACCGCCGCTCCAGTTATCGACGCCGTAAATACGGTTGGGAATCTCGCTGGGAGACAAACGAAGACTCTGTGTAAACTCTTTCATGGATGATCCCCCCTGCTGTAGGGGCGGTTCGTGAACCGCCCAAAACGGTACAAAAACCACAAACGCGGGCGGTTCGCGAACCGCCCATACACGCAGGCGCGACGCCCGCGCTCCCGTGTCATTAAGATTTCACGCGCTCCATGTACTTCCCTTCGCTCGTGTCAACGCGAATCAACTCTCCCTCATTAACAAAAGGAGGCACCTGTATCACAAGGCCGGTCTCCATTGTGGCGGGTTTGTTGACATTGCTGACCGTGGCGCCGCGCAGGCCCGGTTCGGTGGAAACCACGCGAAGCTCCACGGAAGCGGGAAGTTCAAGTCCGATTGGCTTGTTTTCATAAAACTCAATCTTCATTTTAATGTTGGGAATCATGTACGGAATGGAGTCTTCAAGCGTCTCGGCGGAAAGGTGAAACTGTTCGTAGTTTTCCGTATTCATGAAGTAGTAATCGTCGCCGTCCGCATAGAGGTATTCTACTTCATGCGTTTCAAGGAAAGCCCGCTCAATGCGGTCTTCAGAGCGAAACCTGTGTTCGATTATAGAGCCTGATTTCAGCGATTTCAGCTTGGTCTGCACCATGCCGCGCCAATTCCCCGGCGTTACATGCTGGAATGAAAACACGCGATAAAGCTCGTTGTTTAATTTTATGGTCATCCCGCGTTTAATCTGTGTCGCTGCTATCATCAAATGGCTCCCATTTGGGCGGTTCGCGAACCGCCCCTACATTATATTTCCAGAATTTCCGCTTCTTTCTTTTTCAGCAGGCCGTCTATCTTTTCAATACAGGCATTGGTCTGATCCTGCACTTTCTTTAATGCGTCTTTTTCGTCGTCTTCCGATATCTGCTTGTCCTTTAACGCCGTTTTAAGCGCGTTATTTGCCTCCTGGCGCACCTGGCGGGCCGCCACACGATGCTGCTCGCCGATCTGTCCTACTGATTTTGCAAGTTGCTTTCTGCGTTCGCCTGTAAGCGGCGGAATAGGCAGACGGATTACTTTGCCGTCATTGGTCGGATTTATGCCTAAATCGGAAGTTAGAATCGCCTTTTCTATCACTGAAATCGTTGAGGCGTCCCAGGGCTGAATTACAATAGTAGACGGATCGGGAGTCGAGAGCGAAGCCATCTGATTCAGCGGCGTCGGCGTTCCATAGTAGTTGGCCTGGATATTGTCGAGAATGCCGACGGACGCGCGCCCTGTGCGAATCGATCCAAGATTGCGCTGTAAATCATCAACGCATTTATCCATCCCTTTTTTTGCGTTTTCCAGTATTTCACGGACTGTCATGGCTGCCGCTCCTTTTTTATGCAGGGGCGGTTCGTGAACCGCCCAAAACGTTACGCAGTTACAATGGTCCCGATTTCCGCTCCCATCACCACTTCGCGGATATTGCCGTGTCTGAGAAGGTTAAAAACCACAATGGGAAGACCGTTTTCTTTACAGAGCGCAACGGCGGTCATATCCATTACCTGAAGGTTTTTTTCGATAACTTCCTTATATGTAAGTTCCCTGAAAAGGACGGCTGAAGGATTCTTTTTGGGATCGGAATCGTATATGCCATCTACTTTCGTTGCCTTTAGAATTACCTCGGCGCCAATTTCCATCGCCCGCATGGCCGCGGCCGTGTCGGTCGAAAAATAGGGTTGACCGATGCCGGCAGCAAAAATAACAACACGCCCTTTTTCCAGGTGGCGCATGGCGCGCCGGCGGATGAAAGGCTCGGCGACTTCCTTCATTTCAATAGCGGAAAGAACCCGTGTAAAGACGTTTATTTTTTCCAGAGCGTTTTGCAGAGCCAGAGCGTTAATCGTGGTGGCAAGCATGCCCATGTAATCGCCGCTAACCCTGTCCATGCCGGCGGCGCTTACCGAAATGCCTCTTACTATGTTTCCGCCGCCTACGGTAGCTGCGACTTCCACGCCGATGGAGTGAAGTTCAGCGATTTCTTCCGCAATCCTGGCCGCCATAGCCGGATCTACGCCGTACCCCTGCCCGCCCATAAGGGCTTCGCCGCTGAGTTTCAGCAATACCCTTTTAAATCTGGGATTTCCTTCATTCATCTGGCCGCTGCCTACCGAAAACTTGTAACTACTCTCCGCCGAGTTTATAGCGAACAAATCGGCGCACCTGGATATTTTCACCGATTTTTTGGATCAGGGAAGCTATGTAATCCTGCACCGTTACGGACGGATCCTTTACAAAAGGCTGTTCCAGCAGGCAGGCCTCTGAAAAATACTTGGACATGCGCCCTTCAACGATCTTTTCAAGTACGTTTTCAGGCTTTCCGGTTGCCCGCGACTGTTCGAGATATATCTCGCGTTCTTTTGCAAGCACTTCTTCAGTAACATCTTCCTTGCGGATAAAACGCGGGTCGCTCGCCGCAATGTGCATGGCTATATCTTTAACCAACGTCTGGAAATCAGGATTCCGGGCCACGAAATCGGTTTCGCAGTTCACTTCAACCATCACTCCGATTTTGCCGTTGTGAATATAGGATCCTATCAATCCATCCTTGGCGTCACGCGACGATTTTTTTGCGAGCGACGCCAAACCACGTTTTCTTAAAATTGTAATCGCTTCTTCCAGATCGCCGTTGGATTCCGCAAGCGCGCTTTTACATTCCATAAAACCGACACCGGTTTTTTCTCTGAGTTCCTTCACCATATCCGCGGAAATGGCCATACAAATACCTCTCGAAACAATGCTATTAAAAGTTCAGGTTCCCTTTATTCCGCGGCTTCCGCTGATACAACCGGCGCTTGCGCAGCAACATCCAATGATGTGGCTTCAACCGATACAACAGGCTCTTCCGCAACGGCTTCCTCTGAAACAACCGGAGTTTCCATAACGACATCCGCAGGCGCAGCATTCACGGCGGTGGATTCAGGCTTTTTCACCTTGGGTTTGCGCTGCAAAGTTTTACGAACCGTCGTCTTTGGTTTCGCTGACGTCTTTTCAGGGGAGGATTGCGCCTCGGAAGCGCCGGCTTCAGACGGTTCCGCGTGTTTCATAGCAGCGGCTTCACGGGCTGCCGCCACTTGCTGTGCCTGAAACTGACGTTCCTTCTCACGCTGCGCCGCCAGTTCTTTCTGCCGCGCTTCGTATTCTGATTTGCCGTCGGTATATGCCTGCGCAATCGTGTCGGTTACCAGGCGAATGGAGCGAAGAGCGTCGTCATTTCCAGGAATAATATAATCAATGCCATCGGGATTACAGTTGGTATCGGCCACGCCGATGATCGGAATTCCGAGTTTGACGGCTTCCTTTATGGCAATGGATTCCATATTTGTGTCAATGACAAAGAGCGCGTCGGGAAGCGTTCCCATTTCCTTTATGCCGGAAAGGTTTTTTTCAAGCTTTTTGCGTTCCCGCTCGTACCGCGCCACCTCTTTTTTAGAAAAGAGATCATACTGGCCCGTGTTCTTCATAGTTTCCAGTTCGCGGAAACGCTTCAGGCTCTTCTGAATCGTCACAAAATTTGTCAAAAGCCCGCCAAGCCACCTCTGATTGACATAGAACATCGATGTCCGGACGGCCGCTTCCTGTATAGCCTCCTGCGCCTGACGCTTGGTGCCCAGAAAAAGAAGCGTTTTTCCCTGCGCGCCCAGTTCATACGTAAACTGAATCGCGTTTTTGAAAAGCCTGAGGCTCTTCTGCAAATCAATTATATAAATGCCGTTGCGCTGCCCGAAAATATACTCCTTCATTTTCGGATTCCAGCGTTTGGTCTGATGGCCGAAATGAACTCCGGCCTCCAGTAGCTGCTTCATGCTGATAGAAACCAAACAGAACCTCCCCGGGATTAACGCTTCGAGAACTGGAATCTCTTGCGCGCCCCTTTCTGACCGTATTTTTTTCTTTCCTTGACACGCGAATCGCGGCTGAGCAGCCCGGCCTTTTTAAGCCTGGGACGCAGTTCCGAATTGAACTGCAGAAGCGCCTTGGCGATGCCAAGACGAAGCGCGCCCGCCTGACCGGAAGTGCCGCCGCCGTCTACAAGAGCCTTTATATCGAACTTGCCGATATTGTCCGTAAGCGCCAACGGATAACGTACGATTGTACGCTGGGTTTCATTTTTAAAATAATCGCTCAAATCGCGCTTGTTGACCATCACCTTCCCTTCGCCGGGCAGAAGACGTACACGCGCCGTAGAGCTTTTTCTTTTACCTGTTCCGTAGTATTCAACTATCGCCATTCAATTCCTCTAGGGCGCTTCTTATAATGCAAGCGCCCTCATCATTTATTATGAACTAAAGAGCCATCGGTTCAGGCTGCTGCGCCTGGTGCGGATGATCCGCCCCCCGATATACCCGTAATTTTTTGCGCATGGCGCGCCCCAGTTTCGTTTTGGGAAGCATGCCATAAACAGCTTCCTCAATCAGCTTCCCAGGATTTTTTGCAAGCAGATCACCCGCTGTCGTTTCTTTCAGTCCGCCCGAATAACCGGTATGGTGACGGTACATTTTGTCGCTCAGTTTCTTGCCGGTCAATTTTATCTTTTCGACGTTAATGACGATTACGTGATCGCCGGTATCAAGAAACGGAGTATAAACCGGTTTATTTTTACCGGTCAGAAGCGTCGCCACCCGTGTGGCGAGCCGGCCCAGAATCTGCCCGTCGGCGTCAACAACGTGCCAACGCTTCTGCATATCCTTTTCACTGGGGATAAAACTCTTCATTACGCGCTCCCTTTTTTAAGCTGCCAGACAAAACAATCTTTTAGGATATTACAGTCAGCCGCATGTGTCAAGATGGAATCGGTAAATTTCTTGACACGGGAGCACGGCCCTGGGAACGCGGGCGTCCCGCCTGCGGAAAGCAGCGAAAGCATAAAAATTCATTATGGCAGACAAATACACAGTGAATAAATGAAACATTTGATGGGATCAGCTGCTTTCCGCAGGCGAGGACGCCCGCGCTCCCATGTCTGGGCCGCGCCCTGTATTAACGCGGGTTTGCGTTGCCTTAAAAAGAATCTCAATTAAACATCCGGGATTTCTCATAGAAAATTTTATAGAAAAATAAAAAAAAACGCATTGTTTTTAAATTATTTACGATAAGATAATGCAGAAAGTTCGACAGAACAATTGAGCTTTCGCGGTAATGTAATGAAACGATGGAGTTTAGGAGGGTTACCGACGTGTATCGGTTACTTTCGGCGTTTACAAAAAATTGACGCGGGAACCTTATGTCCTTATTAGAAAAGTTACGTTTACGAGAAAAGATACATTTCGCGGATCACAAAAAAAAGCAGCTTGTCGGTCTCGACATAGGATCAAGTTCGTTGAAAGCCGTGGAACTTAAGTCAACAGGAAAGGACGCTTACGCGCTTGCGGCTTATGGCTTTGAAGAGATTTCGCCGGAGTGGATTGCTGACGGCGCCATTATGGCCGCCGAGCCGATTGCGGACGCAATTAACCACATATTCTCCAGTCAGCACATCCATAACAATAATGTGGTTACCTCGATTTCCGGACATTCCGTCATTGTAAAAAAGATATCAATTCATTTACAGGACGAAGAAGATCTGGCCGAATCCATACGGTGGGAAGCCGGACAACATCTTCCATTCGACATAGACGACGTTAATTTCGATTTCCAGGTTATGGGCGAAAATAGCGCTACGGATATGTTGGATGTTCTTTTTGTGGCCGTGAAAAAAGACCGGATTCAGTCTTACATCAATGTATTTAACCAGGCAAAAAAGACGCCGGTAATTCTTGATGTTGACGCTTTCGCCCTGCAGAACGCCTATGAATTTAATTATGAGCCAAAGTCCAACAGCACGGCGGCACTGCTAAACATCGGCGCCAACAAAATGATGATCAATCTGGTATCAGGCGCTGAATTTCTCTTTACGAGAGATATCAGCGTCGGAGGGCACCGGTACACTGAATTCCTTCAGAAAGAATTCAATCTTAACTACGAACAGGCGCAGGCGCTCAAGCTCGGCGATACCGGCGATATTTCCCCCGCCGATGTACAGTATGTAATTGATTCCGTAACGGAAATCATCAGTATGGAAGTTCAAAAGACCTTTGATTTCTTCAAATCAACATCAACAGTGAAAGATATAGACAAAATACTTGTCAGCGGCGGAGCGGTACACACTAAAGGACTGATCGACGCGCTTAGCAACAATCTCGATATTCATGTCGAGAAATTCGACAGTTTCAGAAGAATTCAGGTCGACACGAAGCAGTTTCCAACGATAAAAGAGCAGGCTGCGGATCTGGCAATCGCTGTCGGGTTGGCGCTCAGAAGCGACGAGGCATAGAGCACACATGATCAAAGTCAATCTTTTAAAGGATCACTCGGCTCCCGTAGAAAAACAGCAAACGGGCGTTGACGCGCCCAAAATGCCCTGGTACGGGTATGCGTACATCGCTGCTATATTAGTAGCTGCGGTTGCGCTTGGATACCTGTGGAACTCTTCCGGTAACGCGATACAAAAAGCAACCGCTGAAAACCAGCGTCTCGAAAGAGAGCTTAAAGTAATGGAAGATCTGCGCAGGCAGTTCGTTGAACTGGAGCGAAAAACACAGGAGCGGCAGGGCAGGATAGACATTATTGAAAAACTGCTGCAATCACAGTCAGGGCCGGTAAAACTGATGAATGCCGTCATTCAGTCGGTTCCGCCAAATCGTGAAATCTGGCTTACATCTCTTGAACAAACAAATACCGGAGTCAAAGTAAAAGGCTCGACCCGGGTTCCTGAAGTATTGCCCGACTTTATGGGCAACCTCGAAAAAAGCGGCATTTTCGCCAGTATTGACGTTGAACAAATTGAACGACGCGATGAGATATCAAACTTCTCATTAATATGCGCCGGAAAAAAGTAATCACAGCAAGCGGAGTAACATGGAATGGCACTCGAGCAAATCAATTTGAATAACTTACCCGCTCCCGCGCGGCACGGCCTTTATATAGTGTTGATTCTGGCGCTGGCGGGAATGTGGTACTGGATTTATCAAAAACCAAGAAACGAGGAACTCGCTTCTATCAACGTTAAAAACGATAGGTTGCGCATACAATTGCGGCAGGCGGAAACCGTAAAAGCCCAGTACGAGCAATATCAACGAGACTTGACGGAAATTGACAAGCGTCTGCTGGCACTGCAGTCCATTCTTCCTACAGAAAAAGAAGCAGCCGCTTTCCTTAGAACCGTCCAGGATATGGCTGGTTCCAGCAACCTCAAGATAAATTTGTTCAGGCCAAGGGCGCTGGTTGCGCATGATTTTTATTTCGATTGGCCTGTAGAAGTCAGACTGGAAGGAAACTACCACGGGCTGGGACGCTTTTTTGAAAGCCTGGGCCAGGCGCAGCGGATAGTCGATGTACCTGCTGTCACAATCAGCAACATTTCAAACCAGACCGATCCCAGTTGGACGCTCACCGCCGCGGGAACTGTAAGAACATATGTCCAGGGCGACCTGTCAGGCCAGTACCAGATAGAGGAGGAATGAAGTGATTTTCAGATGCTCCCCGACCATAAAGGTTTTAGAAGAAATTCGGCAGACGCGGGCGCCAATTTGCCGTTTCCATTCCGGGCGTTTCCCAATAACGGTTTTAAGCTTTCTACTGTCGGCTGCCGTTATTCTTCCGGCATTGGCACAGGAGAAAAGCAGCGCCGACATTTCGGAAGAACCTGCGTTCGTGGAAACGATTTCCAGGCCGGCGCCCGTTCTTTATGAATCACAGAAACTGAGGGACCCTTTTCTTCACCTTGCCCCTCCGAAAACGCCCGCCAGAAAGGTTGAAGACCAGGAAGTATCGCGAGGAGAAGCGCCGCCGGGAATAGAGGGAACTTATATCGACGACGCCGGATTTGAAGGTGTGTTGATCCGCAGCAGCAATATACACATCGCGATTGTGCGGAGTTCCGATAATCGGGCGTATTTTCTCCATGAAGGCGATCGTCTCTTTGACGGGTTCATTAAAGCCATAGAGAATGATTCCATTGTTTTTATTCGTGAAACCTTAATGATGTCCGGAAAACTCCTGACCGAGGAAGTAACTAAACGGCTCAGAGAATCATAGGAATACGGTATGAAAATTCGAATTGCCATTAACAGTAATTTCCTGTCGCGCAAAATAAGAGGCGCGACGTATGGAATGCTTCTTTTGCTGACTTTTTTTGTTCCGCAGTTCGCGAAAACGCAGGATCAGCTTAACGCCGCCAGGTTGGCGCAAGCCGATTCAAGCGCCGATGTTTCGCTTGGACAAAACCAGGTCGATGTGCCTGTCAATAAATCTCAGGAGGCATACGCGGCCAAAGCGCCTGAGTTTGACGCAAGGCCGGCGGTCTGGACAACCGCGCCCACCGCGGCGCAGCCTGCTTTAATCGCTTCCCTGTCGCAAACGGCACTCCCGGCGTCAGCCGAAACCGTGCGCGAATCCGCAAGATTTTCGCCGGCTCCGGTTATAGAGGGTGAAGATGTGACGCAGACGGTAGCTCCGGTCGCGGCGCAGCCTATCCAGGTTGCTTCGCTGACGCCGGCGATTATTCCAGAGGCGTCAGCGCCTGTTCCGGAAATCATCGTATCATCTCCCGCCAGGGTTGTGATTGTTGAAGAAGCGCAGCGTACCGCCGCGTCGCAGCCTTTACAGGTTGCTTCGCTGAACTGGTCGTTTCTTCCGGCCGCCGCCCAATCCACCCCGAATGCAGGTTCGCCTTATTCGGGAGAATACATAACGGCTGATTTTGTAAACGTACCTCTGGTGGATTTTTTCAGAATGATGTCCAATGTCAGTGGCATCAATATCATTCTTGATCCGGCATTGAACGGCAACCTTACCGGCCTTAGTGTTAAAAATGTGCCTTGGGATAATCTCTTCGAAGTGGTGCTTAAAAACCACGGTTTGGATAAAAAGTTCGAAGGCGCCATACTCCGCATAGCCCGCAAGTCGACACTCCAGGAAGAAGCCAAACAGGAAGAAGAGTTGAGAAAAGCCAACATGCTGGCAGGCGAACTTGAAACACGCGTCAAACGGCTGAATTACGCAAAGGCGTCGGAATTAAAAGACCTTATTGCCGACCAGAAAACCGCGCGCGGCACGGTGGTTGTGGATGACCGGACAAACTCCCTGGTACTGACCGATCTGCCCGCCGCGCTTGAAAACATGTTCCGCCTCATTGAATCCCTTGACTTTTCGCAACCGCAGGTGGAAATCGAGACGCGTATCATATCGTCCACACGTAATTTCGCCCGCGATATCGGCGTTCAGTTCGGATTTGTGCAGGGCAACAGCCAGCGCGTGACAGCGGGCGGCAGCAACACGGCTTATCTGCAGCCTGGACCGGCTAACAGGCCAATGGGCGAGACAAGCTCATCAAGCGACAGCCCAGGCATCAGTCCAGGTTTAGGCGATACCGGTGGAAATCTCAATGTCAATCTCCCGGCGCGCTCGCCATTTGGCGGCATAGGCGTCGCTGTAGGAAATATTTTTGACACGTTCCTGCTTGACGCCGCAATCACCGCAGGCGAAAGCAAAGGCTCCGCCAGACTTATTTCACAGCCTAAAGTCGTTGTCCAGAACAACAGTCCGGGAATCATTACAAACGGTATGCGCATCCCCGTAACAGTTAATTCAGACAACACTATAACGATTCAGTTTTTCGACGCTGCTCTGGCGCTTACGGTAACGCCGCAAATCACCTATGACGGCAATGTTGTACTGGATCTTGATGTTACAAATAACAAGGCGGACTTTAGTTATGTATCATCAGGCGGCGTGCCCACAATACGCACCAGTGAGACCAGAACACGTATCCTGGTGAGCGATGGCGGAACGACGATGCTTGGCGGTATCCTGGTTGAGGATGACAGCACCAACGAAGACAGAGTACCCGGCCTCGGCTCCCTTCCCATACTTAAAAATCTTTTCCGGCGCACGGGAAGCATTAGGGATACACAGGAAATACTGTTCTTTGTAACGCCGCGCATCCTCAGGTAATTTTTCCAGTGAATCGACCCTGAAATTCCGTAAAGCGGAATTTCAGGGTCGATTCACGATTCTTTTGTTATTGGCCCCTGCCTAATATGAGATTTGAACTGCCGCTCATTTACCCAATTACCGACAAAAGTCTTTCACGTAAAAACAGCCATCTGGCTATTCTGAAAGAGCTTCGTCGCGGTGGAGCGCGGTTTGTCCAGATCAGGGACAAAGACACACCGCCGCGTGAATTATTCCGCGATCTTGAAAAATGCCGGCAATATGCCGAAACGAACGATATGACGCTGATTCTGAATGACAGATGCGATCTGGTTATGTCGGCCGGACTGGCGGGCGTTCATCTCGGTCAGGATGATCTGCCGCCCGACGCAGCCCGCGTCCTTATCGGTAAAAAACGCATAATCGGGTATTCAACCCATACTCTCGCGCAGGCGCGGTTGTCTCGAAATATGCCGGTCGACTACATAGGCTTCGGCCCCGTATACGCAACCGCCACAAAAACGAATGCAGGTTCTGCGGCGGGATTAAAAAAACTGGCGAGTGTTTGCCGGGCAGCCGCGGCGCCAGTTGTCGCAATCGGCGGCATCGGGCTGGAACGAATCCGCCCTGTGCTGGAAGCCGGAGCCGCAAGCGCCGCAGTCATTTCAGCAATCATGACAGCGAAAAATATCGCCAAACAAACGGAACTTTTTCTCGAAACCGCATATAGCGCGTAAAGGAAAATATGATTAAGAATAACAAGGAGTATTATATGAAGCTATCACGCCAACTCCGAAGCTTCGGGGCAGCTTTCCTTTGCGCTGCCATGGTTTTATGCAATATCCCAACCGTACAGGCCCAGAGTATTTATTATGGCAACAGCGGCAACACGCCGACGGGCAATCCGAACAACAACACATCTACATTGCCGCCCGGAGAATACGATTCCGTTTTCGGCGGATACAGCAATGTCGCCGACAGCCAAGTTGGCGGCAATCGAATAACTGTTTTGCAAGCGCGCATTAAAAATCTTTACGGAGGGTATATTGCCAATTCAGGAAGCGCCCTAAATAACGAAATTAACATACAGAATGTAATAGTTGACAGCGGCATCTACGGCGGTTGGGTAGACTCTGGCGAAGCCTCTGGAAACAAGGTAACTATCGAAGGAGCTTACCCGGGATCCACGGTAAACGGTAGTGTTTTCGGAGGCTTCGTAAACGACCTTGGCCGTGCAAGTAATAATGAGGTTACGATTGGTTATGAAAGCAGGATTCATGGAGATGTCGTGGGAGGCCATTCGGGAGCATTAACCTTCAACACGATACAAGGAACAACCCATAACAACAAAGTAACTATAAAGCCCGGAGCTATCGTCACGGGTGATGTCTACGGCGGACAGTCTGGTTCGGCAAGTGAGAATATCGTAACCATTGAGGGTAGCGGCAATACCAATAGTACCATTGTCCTGGGCACGATTGTCGGCGGTGGCAGCGAAAATACCGATGCGCTTTATTCCCAATATAATCAAGTTAATATAGTGGGCGACTCGGTCATAATCGGCAATATTTACGGCGGGAGAGTAAATTATGCCGACACACTCGGTAACATGGTCAATGTAACAAACGGTTCAGTAACCGGTAGCATTTACGGCGGAAACAGCGCTGGGACAGGAAATGCTGTGGTAAACATGGTTACGCTGAATGGCACTGCGGCGGTAGACGGCTCAATAATTGGCGGCTGGACTACACGCGGCGATGCCATTGGCAATGAAGTATATATTAACGGTGGAGATTTCAACGTCTACGGCGTTGAAGGCGGAAAGAGCATTGTCGCTGGAAACGCCAACAATAATGCAATAACTATCGTAAACGCACGCGGCAATTTCAGATTGGTTCACGGAGGAACAGCTACTAGGGGTAACGCTTCCGACAATACGGTTAACCTATACGGCGGTGTGTTCGATGAAGTTTCCGGAGGATCGACGTATGACGGCAGTGCCACGGGCAATACAGTTAATCTCTACGGCGGTTCTTTCAACCGCATGATCGTTGGCGGTCACATCGCACCGGACACCGGCGCGGGCGCAGGAGGGTCGGCAACAGGAAACACCGTTAATATTTTCGGTCCCATTATTGCGAACAGAGTTCGAATCCTCGGCGGTCTTGAAACTCAGAGCGGCGGTCTTACCGAAAATCAGCGATATGACGCCCGTTCAGGAAACACGCTGAACATCGCAACACCTATAACTATTGCGGGAATAGACAATTTTGAATATTATAATTTCTATCTGCCCGCAGAATTTACCGCAAATGACACTATGATCGCCGTAACCAACGGAAACGGAAGCAACCAGGTCTCAAACATTCAAGACTCAAAGGCCATAAACATCGAGGACTCAAAGATTGGCATCGGCGTCCACAAAGATTCCAACCTGAAACATGGCGATACGGTGATACTAATTGATGAACAGGGCGGCTTCGGGTTTGTGGGCGAAATAGCAAATGATGTCAGCATAGCGCTGACAGACCGTAGCGATTTTGTGGATTACAGTTTTGGTTTAACCGTGAATGACAACCAGTTGCGAGCCAGTGTGATTGGCGCTTCACTGGATTCAAGAACCGACTCCATTCCTGAAGGATTCATCAGCGGCTTAATTCTGACCAATCAGGGCGCGGACGCCATTGCCGGATCGGCCATGGACAGCGCGATGACTGCGGCACATAAAGGCCCGATTCAGGGACTGGGCGCCTTTGGTTCGCTCATTGCTGGAAAATCCAAATATGACACAGGATCGGATATTGATATGGTAGGCGTATCCGCCGCGGCTGGTTTGGCTATCGGCGCAGATTTCATAAACAGCAGCCTGACGTTTGGACCGTTTTTTGAATACGGCAGGGCGGAATTCGACACGGCCAACATCCCGGCCGATGGGCAAAAAGTCATAGGAGACGGCGACTCTGAATATTTTGGCGGAGGCTTTCTCCTGCGCATGGACTACAAAGATGTCGGTTTAGGACGTTATTTCGCCGAAGCGTCGGTACGCGCCGGAAGACAAAAAAATAATTTTTCAGTCAACCTGCCCGATGCTGGAACATTTTCATATTCATCCACATCTCCGTATTACGGCGTCCATCTCGGCTACGGCGGATCGTGGGATGTCGCGGCAAGCACAGCGCTGGATATTTACGGCAAGTATTTCCTGGCGCGCGGGGGCGACAGCAGCGTGTCTGTGTCCAACGGCGAAAACATTGATTTCGAAGCGGTAACGTCGAACCGTATCCGTGGCGGATCGCGATTAGCCTACGTGCCGAGTGACAGTCTTGCCGTCAGTTTCGGCGGCGCGTATGAATATGAAATAAGCGGAGAAACCAGCGCCACGATGCGTGGTCACGCCATTAACGCTCCATCCCTTAAAGGCGGCACAGGCATTGGCGAAGTTGTTATCGGCTACAAGCCTTCCGCTGAAAGCCTTACATCCATTAACGTTGGAATTCAGGGCTACACTGGCAAACGCCAGGGCGTAACCGCAAGCCTGTTTTTAAGGTTCTAAAGCGTAAGCCATATTCCGGTTTAAATAAAAAAGGCTCCCGGGTAATCCGGGAGCCTTTTTTATTTAAACCGGAATATGGCGTGTTATTTTTTATTTCGTGAATACCCTGTAAGAATGAGGCGGCAGCGTAACCGTAAAGACGTTGGTCTTGTCGTCCGACCTTATGCCGTAACCGAATGGACTAAACGATTTGTTCGAAGGGTTCTTTTCGATGACGGCTCCGCTTAACATATCGGTTATCCTGTCTATACCTTCCCTGGCGTTGATTTTAATGTCAACAGGCTCGTCGAGAAAAGATTCCACGATAAATGTGCCGTTATCATAGAGGAAAAGGCTGACTTTTGCCGGCGCGTCTATGCGTAAATCCAGATCTTTGCTCAACGTCTGACGAAAGCTGTTCAATACGCCCGTGGGAAGGTCGTATAGATTGCCGAAATCGTCGGGGATGGTCATTACATAAAGATTCCCTTTGGAGTATGGCGCGCGGAGCAGCATTGGATATCCGCTCACGCCTCCAGTCAGAGGACGCCCGGCGCTGACCATATCCCACGCATCGTTGGTTTGGTACTGCACCTGGGTAATCAATATGTCTTTGTCCGACTTCCCTGCCGCGCCGAAGTCATTTACCAATGCTTTCATATCTGAAGCGCGAAGCTCGGCGATATCTGCAATCTTTTCCGGAATGGCTTTCAAGAGGCCGCTGGTGATTACAATATCGTTTCCTTTAGTCAGCTGTCCCTTCATCTTTGTGATAATGTCGGGATCATGCTTCGCCTGTTCGGTAAGCAGCACAACTTTTTGATCCAGCGGAAATTCCGAATACATGTCCATCGGCAGACCGATCATGCCAAGGTAATTCTGCAGGAAATCGTCGCCAAGAGAATGGAAGGGTTTATATGATTTGATTCCTATGGGCTTGCCCAGTTTTGATATGAATGCGTTGATTTGTTCCAGCGAATAGCCCGCGGCGCGCGCCAGTGTTGTGGGCGTGACCATTTGCCCGTTCAGATTGACAGGCTTTATCATTTCGTCGTAGTTAAAACTTACGCCCTGCCGCCCCTGCCATGGCGTGCGGTGCGAGTTTGGATTGAGGCGCACGTTTAACAATTGGCTGTAATCAAACAAGGCAATTTCCGGAGCTTTTGCAAAAAATGTCAGCCAGATCTGTTCCGCGTAACGATCCATGCCCATGTTGGAACCGCCGCTGTCAACCCATCCGCCGAAGTTATGACCGGGACGTAGATTATCAAGATATCGGACGATGTTATAGCCCAAATAATGCTGAAGGTGCTGCGCTCCTGACGGGTCTCGGGTCTCGGTGCCCGTCCAGACGCCGTCGAATATTTGCGGGCCGGTTGACAGGTCGAATCCCAATCCCTGAAAATGGTCGTACCAGTTGGGGTACTTGATAATGACCTTCACTTTAGGGTTGACCTTTCTGGCCGGTTCAATCACCAGGCTTGTTCCCGCTTCGGTCAATAGTTCAGTGCGATATTGCGTCCAGCTTTTATCGCCCTTTGCCGCGATTTCGATGTCCGACTTGCAGCTTGTAAAGAAGAAGTCGTCGAGAATGAAATCATCGAAATGCTTCGCCGTGTGTTCGGCGATTTCCCTCACCTGCTTTCTGTGATCAGGATTGGAGTAACAGAATGTCTCGAAGCTGTTCGATTCGTTTATCGTGTAGGTTATGCCGCCTCCGACTTCGATGCCTTTGTCTCGAAAAAACTTCTTTGCCTGTTCGAGCGTCGCGTCGGGTATTATCCGCAGGTCGCGGTGCGTCTCAAGGTAAATCTTATCCACCTTCACCTGGCCGGAGATGGTATTCCAGGTGGACTCCAGCCATTCGAGGTCTTTCATCCTCTCCACTTCCTGGGCGCGCGTGTACACCGATACCTTAAACCCATCGTAATGCCCGGCAAAAGCGGCCTGGCTGATTAAAAGTGTAACGATGAGTGAGCAAATAGAAAGTTTTGTTTTCATACATTGCCTTTCAAAAAATTTAACCTCTATGGTATCACTTTTTTTATTTTTATAACCCCATCATGAACTTTTGTAGTAAAATTTCATCTCTTTAAATGAAGATGACGGATTCACGTAACGAGTTGATCCGACCGTCTTTTTAACAGAAATTGCGTGGAAAGGATGAATTTATGTTTTTGAAGAAAAATATTAAGGGATTATCGGTATCGCTGCTCATGGCATGCGTATTATTAGCTGGAGCAGGTCTGTTAATCGCTCAAAGCGGATCGGATGTATGGAAAGACGACGCTACCGGATTAACATGGGCAGGAAAAGACAACGGCATGCCGATAACCCCCGCCGAAGGCCGGTCGTATTGCGATGCCTTAAAGACCGGCGGTTTACAATGGCGTTTACCTACAATCGACGAAGTTGAAAGCATCTTTGATTCAAAAGAGAAGAAGCAATACAAGACAAAGGGAACGATAGAATTGAGCGAGGCATGCGTCTTGACATCCTCAACAAATCGCGGCGGCGACGCGTTTACGTTTTGCTTCAATTCCGGAAGCCGTAATATCGGCGGCGGCGGCGGCTGCGGCACTACATCGCTTGCGCTGTGCGTGAGCGGCGAATCAAAACAGGCGGCGAATAATGCAAGTGAGTACCGTATGGTTCTAGGTCCTATGTATGAAAAATGAATTTGGGACCACCCGTTAAAAGCCAACTGAATAGATGAAACGACGTCTGATTTCTTTACTGCTTTTATGCGTCGGTGTATGTATGTCCGCCGCGACCGCAGCAGCGGCCGCGGCGACTGACAGAGATTCATGCTCCGGCCTCATGGAACGGAAATACGCGAATGTAACGCTCGTGTCGGCTGTTTTCATCGATGATCCCAAGGGGTTTGACGCGCCTGAAACTCCCGGAATGTTCGGTACGCCTCCGGGCCTTAAAGTAATGATGCCGTTTTGCCGCGTCACAGGTTTTATCAAACCGGTTCCTGAATCGCGAATCGGTTTTGAAGTATGGTTGCCTCCGGCTGAAGAATGGAACGAACGATATTTTGCCGTCGGCAATCCTTCTTTTGAGGGCGCGATCAAGTATCAGGGACTTACCCGCGCCCTCGCGGATGGTTACGCAGCCAGTTCAACGGACACTGGCCACCAGGATCCCGGTCACAAATGGGCGACGGGTCAGCCTGAAAAGCTGATCGACTGGATACACCGTGCCGTACACGAGACGGCAGTCGTATCAAAACAGTTGATTCAGGCGTATTACAGCCGCTCCGCGCGCTACTCATACTGGGATAGTTGCCACAATGGCGGACGACAGGGACTGGAGTCCGCGCAACGGTATCCGGGTGATTTTGACGGTATCGTTGCGGGCGATCCTGCCATATATCTTTCACGTTTACAGACAGGATCGGAATATCTTGGCTGGGTTGCGTTGAAAGACGGAACAAAATCGCCGTCTTATGTACCACCCGCGAAATATCCCGCGATTCATCGCGCTGTTCTTGACGCATGCGACGAAAAAGACGGCGTAAAAGACGACGCGATTGAAGACCCTACCCGTTGTAAGTTCGACCCGGCGGCAATTCAGTGCTACGGGCCGGATAAACCATCATGCCTGACCGCGCCTCAGGTCGAAACGGTCAGGCGTCTCTATGAAGGCGCAAAATTCGCCGACGGCACACAGATTTATTCGGGCTTTGAACCCGGAAGCGAACTGCTCTGGAACGCGCTGATCGCCGGTCCGGAACCTCACAGTATTAACAATGATTTTTTTAAATATATTGCGTTTGAAAATCCGGACTGGGATTTCCGAACATTTGATGTTGACGCGGATACCCGCGATATTGAAGCGCGGCTGGGTCCAATTATTGACTCAACCCAAACCGATTTATCCGCGTTCAAAAACAACGGCGGGAAACTCCTCATGTACCAGTCGTGGACTGAAACATGGATTCCCCCCCGCATGGCAACCGTTTATTACAGCGATGTTGTAAAAACAATGGGCGGAGAAAACCAGACAAAGGATTTCTTCCGGCTGTTTATGGTTCCGGATTATGGAATGTGTCCGGGAAACCAGGGCGGTTTTGACGCGCTTAATACTGTACGTAAATGGCGCGAAGAAGGCGTCGCGCCCGACCGTATTACAACAACATATAGAGACGGCGGACAGGTTTATAAGACGCGTCCCGTGTGTCCGTATCCGCAGGCTGCGATATACAAAGGCAGCGGCGATACCAACGACGCCGCCGGCTTCGAATGCGGCATCCCAACATGGTAGGCCCTGTGAGTCACCTCACGGCGGCTTGCCGTGAACCATCACTGGGGTAACATCTGCTGATATTTCCGGCATACCATTGCTGTGATCGCGAACAGGATGTCCGCGATCACGGGGGGGCGCAAGAACCTCTAATAATATAATATCCGTGTAAACTTTCGGTTTGCGGCAAGCTGCCGCGATACGACTTCCATACCTGGCATATTCCCGCTAAAACTGGTAAAATAATAATACATTTAAAAATATTAAATATAGGAGATTCGAATGATTAAAAGAGCAGCTTCAATTACTATGGTTACGGTAATTTTTCTGATTGGTGCGGCTGGCTTTGTAAAGGCACAGGAAAACGACACAGGCTGGCAGCTTGATTTGAAACGCATTTCGCTAAACCTTACATCAACGCAGGTTAAAAATGCCGACGTTTATGCGAACTTTTCCGACAGTCGTTTAAACGCCGACAGTCAGACCGTTATACAGGGGTTTTCCAACTTTGAAGCGGCCTACAGCGCGCCAAAGTATCTGTGGAGCAATGAATTGCTGGCCGAATATGGCAGAGCCACGATAAAACCGCAGCAGGGCGATGTAACAAAAACGGAAAGCGCTGATAGGATTGTTTTTACTTCCGACATCGCTTATAGAATATGGAAAGTTGAAAAAATTTTGGGTGGGTTTGACGCCGGCCCCATGGCAAACGTTTCATATGAAACGGAATTTACCAGTCAGGATGATGTACCGTTAAGAAAGCTTCTGCGCGGCCGCCTTGGCGCGAAAGCGTTTGAGGGTAAATACCTGAAGAGTTTGTATGCCGCGATGGTTTTTGAAGAAGATTTTACTTATCCGAAAAATTCCGCAAATACCGCATGGGAAGTCGGTATTAAAATTGAACAACCGATGCGTGAAGGTGTAAAAGCATCTTACAGTTTGTCTTTTATGGATTATTTAAGCCACAGCGAAGATATGCCGACAAACCTTGATTACGCCTTTGAAGCCGGCGCCCGTATGGACGTTCTGGTTTATAAAAACTTATCCATTGCTCCTTTCATCAATTATTATATGGCGCAGGGCAAATATACGGAAAGCCTCGGACAGAATGTATTTGTGGGTGTTTCATTCTCGTTCGGCAAGATATTGAAATCGAGATAAGCATTGTGGTGCAGGGGCGTAGCGTACTGCGCCCTTATACTGCGCTTCCATCGGTTTCATGTGTCGGCGTATTCGTGTGAGCGTTTTTAGAATCGATGTATTCCAGTAATATTTGCTTTATTATTGTAATAACCGGAACTGCTAAAAACATTCCTATTACTCCAAAGTATGCTCCGCCCATGATAACGGCAAATATTATCAATAACGGATTGATTTTTAAAGTTTTTCCCATAATTTTTGGTTCAATGAAATTGCAATCCAGTTGTTGAAAAATTATTAATGCAATCAGGGTTGTTATAGCTTTTGGCATCCCGCCCGTAATCAATGTTATAACACATGCGAACGCAACCGCCACCAATGTTCCCAGATATGGTATAAAATTGGCTATTCCGCAGATTATTCCAAGTAAAAATGCATATTTTACGTCGAGAATTAATAGTATTGAGGTAACAACCAGAGCATTGATCATGCTATCAATGCTTTTACCTAATATAAAAGCAAAAATAACTTTGTTAATCTGACGCAGATATTTTTTTAACTGGCCCCGAATCTTTTCCTTAAAAAAAACTTTTGATATTTTTCTGAAGAAATTGGTTATATTTTCCCGATCAAGCAATATGTATAATGAAACAACCAGGCTTATGACCATGTTAAAAATTCCGCTGGTAAAAACCACGATGCTCTTGCCTAATTGTTCAAGTTTGATAGGGTCTAATAAATGATAAAAATCAGACATGTCAAAATCGTTCAAAAACTCATTATCTGGAAATTTTTCCATAATATGTTTGTAATATGCGGGAACGCTGCCGGCAAATTCAATAAGGCTTTTAATCAGTATTGGTATGACAAATGTCATAATTAAAGCAATAATCAGTACTAATGCTGAATACACTGTAAGAATGCTTAATCCCCGCGCTCTTTTTACGATAAAACTCCTTATGGATTTTTTGTACAGACTTTCCATTTTTTCACATGGAATATATAAAAAATAAACAATAAGTATTGCAAGTAAAAAAGGCGAAAGAGACCTGAATAAGCCGTGTATTGAGTCTTTAATTTCGCCGAAGTTATCCAGAGTTTTATACAAAACTATTAATAATACCGCAAAAATAAAAGCGGGCGCCCATTTAAACCATTGATTGTTGTTCGTATTTAAATGCATAAATTCCTCACTGATGTCGTTATACAAATTCGCATATGAGACATTCAAGCAGCGCGCGCCCATCGAGCGAAGATGATTTTAGCTGCCGGTCGATTTCTGCAAGACGGATATACATGTCCTTAACAGTGTTCTGATTGACCGCGCGCGCGTTACCGATAAACTGTTCCATTGCAAATGGCGGAATCTGCGCATCGGCGGCAATGTCACGCGGATTTTTCCCGGCACGCAATCCTTCAATGGCAATAAGCGTCTGGCGGCAGTGCCGCGCAAGCATTGTTACGACCACCAGAGGATGTTCGCCCATTCCCAGAAGATTTCCCATAGAGCGAAGCGCGCCTGTGCGGTCGCGCCGCCCCACGGCGTTTGTCAGGTCGAAGATGCTCTGCTGCCGGCTCGCGCCTACCAGGTCATTAATTACGGCGTCAGGAATGTTTTTTTCCTCGCCCGCGTAAAGCATCAGTTTTTCAAATTCCGACGCAAGAGTACGCAAATCCGCGCCTGCCGCATCGACCACTCTTTTTAAAGCGCCCGCTGAAATACGATACCCGTTTTGTCTTACAAATGTGTCCGCCCAGCGTTCGATCGCGTATCCCTTGAGGCGGGGAAACTCACAAAGACAAAAATCCTTCTGAACGGTTTTGTATAATTTCTTTCGCTTATCGAGTTCCAGCGCGGTCAAAATCACTGTACTGCGAGGCGAAATTGTGGTCAATCCTGTAAGCAGCGCTTCCGCTTCAGCGTCTTTAAATTTGTCGACATCCTCAACCACAACCATGCGCCGTTTGGAAAGCATCGGATAGATATTCGCCGCTTCCAGAATTTCAGCGGCGCCGACGTCGCCGGCTGTAAACACGGAACTGTCAAAATCCGCCGCGCCCGGCGTCGTGACGCGGTTTTTAAGGATTGAAAGCGCCTTGTCGCAGTGATATTCCTCGGGGCCGAGTACGAGATAAACCGGACGTATTGCCGACGTAAGGTCTTTTTCCAGTTCTTCAAGCGTCTGTAATATCATATGGGAACCTTACTCAACTTTTTCGCCGTTAGTCTGGGCCTCGCGAGCTTTCATGTAGTTGCGTTTATAGGCGCCCAAACCTGACATAAAGAAAATCAGCGCAAAAATCATGGGCGCAATCATTGCGATGAAAAGCGGCGAGAACGTTATCGCGTTTCCGCCTGAAAGGCCGAAGCTGTTCAGTAATCCATAACGGTTGATGATTATCCCGGCTATTACCGGGCCGAGAAAAAATCCAAAATCAATGCCGAAGTAGACTGTATTGCTGGCGACGCCGTAGCGAATCGGCTTGACGGAGAGCAGGCACATCGTCTGAACGGTTGGCTGGGAAGCTCCGAAGCCGATGGCTGCGACCGCCGCTCCGATAAGAACCATTGTAAGCGAATCGCCAAAGCCGATTATCACAAAAGACATGATGATCATAATCGCGCCTGGTATGAAAATTTTCGCCGCTCCGTATTTGTCGAGCAGCCTGCCGCAAATCGGCCTTGATGCCAGGAGGGCGACGGCGTATACCGTGAAAAACAGGCCGATATTGCCTATGCCCCTGGCCTCGGCGAAACGCTCCATGTAAATCGTGTAACTTATGATTGAAATCGACATAAACGTGATGACGGTTGTCGGCAGAAGGGATTCTTTGGCGAATATGTTCTTATACCACGCGCCGAGCCTGGAGATTGCCGCCCTGGATGGTTTTACGTATGGCATCATGACGCAGGGGATGATGGCTATGAACATGCACGCAGCGGCGACTATGTAAACGACGGTATACCCGATCTGGAGACTTCCAAATGTCTGCTCTCCCCAGGAGCGCAATGCCAGGCCTATGCTTGGGGCTATGGAGTTTGCCGTCGCTCCGCTTACGCCGAAAAGGCCAAGACCAGACCCCATTTTCCCGGCTGGAAGACTTTCCGAAGCAAGCGTCATAGTAAGCGATCCCACAAATGCGAACTCAATGCCGTGCAGAATCCTTGCCGCCATAAAAACGGGCACGTCGCTGCTTACCGCATATCCAACATTCACCAGGACGCCCAATATGTAAGCGAAAAGCATGATGTGCTTTTTATTAAACAGCGCTATGGCGGGACCGGAAAAAGGCCTTGCCGCGAACGCGACGCCGTAATAAAGTCCGGACAGTATGCCAATCAGCACCTCATCGGCGCCCAGCAGCTTGGCATAATTAGCGACCAGCGGATTGACCATGAACAGCGAAAGTGCAAGCAGAAAGTTCGCGATAAACGCGCAGGTGTAGACCTTGTTCCAGATTGTCGGGGATTTCGTTATATTTTCCATTTTTGAGGCGTTAATTATACATTCACAATGTGGAAATATCCGGGCCGCCGAGAGCCGCGATTTCATTTTGGATATCCTGCCACATATGTCCATGCAGATTCAGTTTGACGCCGCATAAAGGGCAAATCATATCAGCGCCTTCAAACAGTTCTTTTATCGGCTTGTCATATTTCCTTCCGCAGAGCGGACAGGTTATCGACAGGGTTTTCTCAGTCATAAATCGTTTCCTTTGCCCGGATATTTTACAGCTATATCATGTGATTTGGAACTCCCTTTGCAATAGGCGCATCGTAATATGTTTTGAGAAAAAACTCTGAAAACCCCGAAATCAAGGCTTGCAACCGCGACAAAAACGGAGTTTACATTAGATAAATGAGCATTTTGTCAAGGGAGCGTAACGCAGAGTTCGGGGTTTTCGGAGGCTGCCTAAAAAAAGTGAATCGTCCCGTTATTTTTGCGTCGCATGTCGCAATGACCAAATCACGGCGGCGACTGAAATGAAAACACAAAGCCAGGCGAAAACATTTCCGTGACGGGAATAAAAGGTCTTTTCTTCAATGAAACCAAATCGTCCCAGGCATATCGCCTCCTCGCCGAGACCCGTTTGGGACGCGACGCGGCCGGTCGGCTCAATAACGGCGGAAAACCCAGTATTTGCCGCGCGCAGAAAAAACCTGCGGTTTTCCACGGCACGCGCGCGGGCGATTTCAAGATGGTGGTAGGGCGCGGCGCTGATGCCATACCACCCGTCGTTTGTCAGATTGATAATCAACTGGCTTCCGCCCGCGGAAAAACGGCGCACAAGATCGGGGAAAACCGCCTCGAAACAGATTACTGCATTCGCGGGTCTGCCGCCCAGCGGTAAATTTTTCAGTTCATCGCCTTCGCTAAAGCCGCCCATTTCTTTTGAAACCGTTTCGGCGAAAAATAAAAGTTTCTTGTACGGTATGTATTCGCCGAAAGGAACCAGGTGAATTTTGTCATAAACGCCTGTAAGCGATCCATCTCCAGCCAGGAAAAAGGCGCTGTTATAATACTCCCATGTTTCGTCCTGCCGTTCTTTATAATTGATGTTGCTCAGAACCAGCCCAAGCGTATAACGCCGCGCCAGGTTTTCCATCGCGCGGCGATAATACTCGTCGCCCTGAAATAATTTCGGCGCGGATGATTCAGGCAGAATCAGAATATCCACGGAACCAGGGGGCAGTGTGTCCGCCATGCGCACGTAACCGCGCTCGAATTTTTCATACAGCGCTTCGTGCGTATCATCTACTGAAAGATTTCCCTGGAGCAGAGCCGCTTGAAAAGGCGCTTCACTTTTTTCCCAACGATTGACGGCAGCGTGTCCATAGACGAGAACGGCGGCAAATAACACGACTGCCGCCGCAAGCGGCGCAAATGCCTCTCGGTTAAGAAAACGTCGGGTAATTTTTCGTGGGGCCGGACGCGCTCCGCATTGCCGGATTTCCGTATAAAAAATCCAGGCAAGCCATGCCAGGGCGGTATTAACGCAAAGCAAAAGAAACGAAACGCCGTATATTCCTGTAATATCCGAAATCTGAATCACGGTGAGAAAGCGGGTCTGAGTGTATCCGGCCAGAAGCCACGGAAAACCGCCAAACGGCGTCACGCTCGCCACGAGTTCCATCGCTATCCAGACAAAAGGAAAAAGCAGCAGGTATCTTTCACCGCGACGAAGCATCAGATGTCGCGTAAACGCGCAGACCGTTGCAGGATAACAGGCAAGCACCGCGATAAGCAGCGCGTAGGCCGCCCACGAGAGAAAGGAAGGCATCCCGCCGTAGTTCGCCATAACATCCGGCATCCACCACAACAGGATGAAAAATCCGACGACGCCCGTAAACCAGCCGCCTGCAAACGCCGCGCGGCGGCTTCTAGTTCGGGCGACAAACAGAATAAGCGGAACCCATGCCGCCCAGCCTAGCCACCCCTGATTCGCCCGCGGAAAAGCGGCAGCCAGAATAAGGCCGGATATCACAGGGAACAGATACTTCAGCACTCCTTTAATTACCTTTTGACTCGCTGATCATGGTGTCAAAACCGCTTTTTTTCAGCCGTTCAGCCATTTCGGCAGCCGCCGCGCGTGTTGTGAAATTGCCGACCTTGAGCCTGTAATAGTCGCCGGGTGTCGGCGGCGGTTCAATCCTGGATTCAAACCCTTTTGCTTCCAGTTCTCTTGACTTGATTTCCGCTTCCCTGCGGGCGCGAAAAGCGGCAACCTGCACGGAATAAACGGGCTTGGCGGAAGAAGCCTGTTTTGCCGGAGAAGTCGTTTTTTCGGCAGTTGGCGCGGCTGCCTTGTTTGGAGTTTCTTTCTTTTGCGGAGTTTCTTTTGACTGCGGCTTTGGTTTATCGGCCAAAACAGGGGCGGAGACGGCAGGAACTGAAACCGCGGGCGAATTGTCGGGTGCGGCTTCCAATTGTTCGCGCTGTTCGCTGCCTGTAACAGCGGCGGCCGGAACAATGATTTCCGTTTGCGCGGGCGGCGGTTCAATAACCGCTGGAGGCAGCGTTACAGGTTCGCCGGATTTTTCGTTTGACCGATTATAGGATTCGGCGCCGGTATTTTCTTTTCTGCTTATATTCCCGGTATTGCCCGCATCGGCATATTTTTCAGGCTGCGGAGCCGCCTTATTCCCCATTACGTATCCCGCGACAAAAAAGCAGCCGCAGATAATCAGGAATCCGAAAAAGATCAGAACGCCTTTTCGGCTGTCAATATCCAGCACATCACTCTCGTTATCCGTTTCCGTTTGACGTCCCATACAACTTTACGCCTCCAACACAGTTCTCATTTCACGAGCAAAAACCTGAACAGCACGGTTAAAAGTTTGTCAATTTCCAAAGGCTTGGCGATATGCGCGTTCATGCCGTGCCGCAAAGCTTTATCAATGTCTTCCTTGAACGCGTTGGCGGTAAGCGCAATAATAGGCACTTTGCCCGCGTCTGAACGCTCAAGCGCGCGGATGGCGGAGGAAGCCCCATAGCCATCCATCATAGGCATCTGCACATCCATCAGTATGATGTCATAAGTATTCTCATAGGAGGATTCAAATATTTCCACGGCAGACACGCCATTGTCGGCTTCGTCGATGTATATGCCGGAGTCTTCAAGCATGGAGACTACGATCATGCGGTTTATTTCAACATCGTCAACCAAAAGCATCCTTTTGCCTGTAAATTTGCCGGTCGCGTCTACAATCTCCTCGATGCCGGCCGGCTCGGATTGAGTCTCGCGCAGCCAGATGTCGAAGCTGAACTCGCTGCCTTCGCCAACCTTGCTCTGAACGCGGATATCCCCTCCGAAAAGCTGTACAATACGCGCGCTGATGGCAAGCCCCAGTCCGGTTCCCCCATATTGCCTCGTCATCTTGCCGTCCACCTGTTCAAACGCCTGGAATACGGTTTCAAGCGCTTCTTCCGGAATGCCTATCCCGGTATCGCGAACCGAAAATCTCACCAGAGTCCGCCCCTCGCGCAGCTCTTTTTTCTCCACGCGGAACTCGATTTTGCCGCATTCCGGCGTGAACTTAACCGCGTTGCCAAGCAGATTTATCAACACCTGCCGCAAACGCAGTGAGTCGCCGATAAAGGTCGGCGGCGAAAAAGAATCGAAAACCGTCTCAAAAGCTATGTTCTTTTCATCACAATGCGGTTTTATAAGGCCGGCCACGGTATCGGCCAGACGCGACAGATCCATGTTTTCTTCAGAAAGCTCAATTTTTCCGGCTTCGATTTTAGAAAGATCCAGAATGTCGTTTAAAAGACTCAGCAGATGCTGTGACGATACTTCTATTTTATGAACATTACCCTTGACTTCCGCCATTTCCGGAACATCGCCGTCGATGTCTTCCAGTTTTTTCTGCACTATATTCGTAACGCCTATAATCGCGTTCATTGGCGTGCGAATCTCATGACTCATGCGCGCCAGAAATTCGCTCTTATGTTCATTCGCCAGATTCGCTTCGTATACCGCCTGCTCCAGCTTACGCTGCTCGCGTATTATTTCGGTTACGTCCGTGGAAATAATGATATATCCGATTTTCTTGCCGTCCTTGCTCATGAAGTAATTAGCGGCGCCCTTGACGTAGCGGTCGCTATCCTCCAGATAATACGCTTCGGCTTCGCGCCCCTCCTCAAGCGCGGTGATCGGGCAATATTTTGTATTGGCGGGGTAAACACTGCTGTCGCTATATAAGGAACCGACTGCTTTCTCGATGCTCAATTTATTGGCTTCAAGGGCATGGCGGTTCATATAAATAATCCGCCGGTTCATGTCTATAATGCTTAAGGGATTGTTTACGCTATGCACGATACTATCGGCCATATCGTCAAAGGAATCGGCCAGAGCGCCGAACTCGTCATTGCGGGATTCATTGAAGCGGAATTGATGCTCGCCGGCCCTGAATCGTGAAATGCCGTTGATGAGTCTGGTTATATTATTGGCCAGGAACGATGCCATCCATACGGCGACAAACACCACCAGCACTATAAGCACAAGCGTTGTTATCACCAGCTGCAGTGTTGTATAAATAAGATTTTTATTAATGGCGATTCCGAGTTCAGTTTCTATTTCCTGTGAAGGATGGGTAAAATCTTCAAGACCAGCGCCGATGGCTACAAATCCGAAGCCGCGCCGTGAATAGTTGTTGGCGTCGGACGGCGCGTATTGCCCCGTATAATAGGGAATCGCGGCGGCCGTAGTCAATTTGTAAAGCCCGCTCCATAGAATATAGAAAGATCCGGAACCGCCGTCTTTCGTCAGATCCATCCAGCCTGTACATTGCGGGGCGTTGTTGAGATACCGCCCGTCCAGACCCACAAGTCCCGCGCGCGTCAGCGCCGCCGCGGGAGCTTTGTTTCTCGTTTGTCCGTCAAAAAGAGGCCAGCCTTTTATGAAATCAATCCATTTTTGCACGCCGCTTATCTGCCAGGCGTCATAAATCGACGACTCCAGCCAGGGAATCTGCGGATCGCCGGTTTCGGGGTCGAAACCTACAATGGAATGATGCCTGGGGTGGCAAATATTGCGGCTCTGATAATCCCATATAAAAGCGTAATTCCCCTCAAATGCGCTCGGTAATTCCGTGTAACGCTCGTGCATCGGAGTCAGATGATCGACAAATTCCATTATATGATCATGGTTCAACGCAAAGGTGACATAGCCGATAATTCTTTCATTTTCACCCGTCACGGGTGCGGCCCAGCGCACTATTCCCTCAAAGCGCCGGCCATTCGGGTTTTCCGCTCCGGCGTAAGCCTGCTTATCGGGATCGTACGCTATGTCGTAACCGCGCTGCGCGGCGGCCTCGGCCACGACGGCAGGCGCATACATGCCGATATAATTCGATCCGACATAAGCGCCGATAACGTCGGAGACATAAATGTCGCCGGGCCTTAGCTTCTTCAGTTCATTAAAATAAGTCTCGGCTTTAACGTACGTATTTTCCTTTTTTGAAACATTTTTCCTGTTCGTACTCATGGGATAATTAATCTTCGGCGAAAAGGAAGATACGGCCTTTACCAATTCGTTGCCGTAAAGGTCAATAAAGGTGATTTCGTCATAAAGCGGCGCATTTACATATTGTAAAACATCGGGAGGGCGATAATGGAAACCGTCCATGTCGTTGTTTTCTTCGTTGGATGAAATGCCTCCTGTTCTCCGTTCAACCGGCAAATTTGTGGAAACCCAGGATTTCCCGTCGGGCGCAAGCCGCCATTGCGAACTTTTGACCAATCTTCCTCTCTTGTTTTCCGCAAATTGCCTGTACTTTTCCTCCGAAGGTTCAATTCCGGACAGATATAAAATGTCGGCGTCACGGCCATAGAGAAAGTCAGCAACCCTGCGGGCGGTATCTGTTGTCATCCGTTCGATATTCTCCACCGCGCTGTCGTTTAAAGCCGCCTTCGATCCTCTGACGGAAATATTCTTGAGGACATCGCCCAGGATTATAAATTCCCGCCAGGCGATAAATGCCAGCAAAAGCAAAGGTATTACTTTCACAAGGAGAAAGATCAGTATTAGCTTGGTTTGCATTCCAAATCCAAGCCTGTTCCATAATCCGGAAAGCAGGTTATGAAAAAAAGCCGATATTCTTTTCATTTTTTAATTTTATAGCCGGTTTATGAAATGAGCAACCCCACTGTCGGGTTACTTTTCTATTTTTACCAGATAATGCGGCCGCCGCTTTACTTCGGTGTAAGTTTTTGACAGGTACGCGCCTAAAATGCCCGTCGTGAATAGCTGGATTCCCGAACAGAACAGAATGATACAAACGGTTGAAGCCCAGCCGGCAACCGGATCGCCGAATATAATCCGGCGGACGGCGATAAAGGCAATCAAAACGAGCGAAAGTACAAAAAACAAAGCGCCAAGAACGCTTGCGATTGCAAGAGGCTTGGCGGAAAACGCCATGATGCCGTCAATGGAATAACGAAACAGTTTCCAGAACGACCATTTTGTTTCTCCGGCTACCCGTTCCGCGTTTTCGTATTCAAACCACTTTGTTCGGAATCCAATCCACGGGAAAATGCCTTTAGAAAACCTGTTGCTTTCCGGCAGGCTGAGAATGGCGTCAACATAAGCGCGGCTCATCAGGCGAAAATCGCGCGCTCCGTCAACGACTTCGATGTTGGCCAGGAGACGCATGATCCCGTAAAACATACGGGCAAAAAAGGAACGGATGGGAGGTTCTCCCCGGCGCGTCACACGGCGCGAACCGGCGCAGTCAAACTCTCCGGAAAGCAGCGCTTCAAGCATATCCGGAATCATGCGCGGCGGATCCTGCCCGTCTGCGTCGAGCGTAACAACAAAGTTTCCCCTGGATTTTTGCAGTCCGGCAAGCAGCGCCGCTTCCTTGCCGAAATTCCGCGAGAACGCCATGTAATGCACGCGATCATCTTCATTACTGAGTTTATTTAGGATTTCCAGAGTTTTATCCGTTGAACCGTCGTCTATGAAAACAAACTCGCCGGCGATGTTTTTCTGTTTCAGTTCTTCAAGAACGACGCATGCTTCCTCATAGAAAACCGGCAATGCTTCCTGTTCGTTATAACATGGAACCACCAGGGAAATCACGAGAGGCGTTGCTCCGCATGAATCAATCGTCATTGCATTTCCTCATACCAGCGAATTTTATGCGATTGGCGTGGCAAATGGCAACAGCCAGCGCGTCGGCGGCGTGGTCGGGCGACGGCAATTCCGGCATGTTTAACAGCATACGCACCATGGCCTGAACCTGAAA
>Ga0082212_10001641_pt1 | contig 32951 bp, 25 predicted proteins | sample TergutNt197P3_FD_71548 | JGI IMG/M metagenome (GOLD analysis project Ga0082212, IMG submission 71548) | Neocapritermes taracua P3 segment gut microbial communities from Petit-Saut dam, French Guiana - Nt197 P3 | ecosystem: Host-associated > Arthropoda: Insects > Digestive system > Gut ... | reverse complement strand
TGCGAAGGAACGCCGGAAAAGATTGCACAATGCGGAAATTCATATACGGGGAAGTATTTAAAGATGAAGATTTCAGAGCTCCTGACCTGACCCCGTCTATCCGATAGTTGAAAATCTAACCCAACCGTAAATCACGAAACCGACGAAGTCAGGAAGCCCTGTAAGGGCGACGTCAGGGATAATGCCTGACGTTGTCCTTTGACTTTCGTCGAACTCAACCTTTCAGGCTTTCGGTTCAGGGCTTGGAATAGTTCGGTTTTCCATTCCTTAGTAACCCCGTCATTGTTAAGGAGGTGAGTTTATTGTAGATTCTCGATTTTAATGCCCCTTTCTACCAGTCAATCATCCTTTTTTACCACCCTGTTCTGCTGAAATCGCTTGCACTCTTGCGTTGTTCATACTTCAGGTCTTTCAAGGTAGACGACTTGACATTGATTTGGAAAAAGTAGAATTTGTTGGCGCCAAACGGCGAAAAATTAAAGCTCATTTGCCAGCAATGGAGATCGCGCTGGATAGTCGCCGTGGTATAGGCAATCTTTTTCGCCTTGAAATCGTATGACGACGAGAAATTGAGCGACCATTTCGGAGTGAAGTTTACATTGCCCGAAAAGGATAAAGTTTGCGTGAATTTCCCGTCAAATTGAGGTTTCGTATAGCTAAGTCCATAGTTAAAGCTTACATTCCAGGGAATATCAAAATAGGAATAGGCGTCGCCGGTTTCACTTTTTCCCTCTGTGTTCTTTTTGTTATCCTTATTCAGAGGTAATGAAATGCCAGTGCTAAAATTCATATTGGTCAGGCGCGGCCCGAATTGATTGATTCTGGTTCCTGCCGGTGTGAGTTTGTATGGATCAACGCTTCCGCTCATGGTCAGGTTCATCCCTAATATGGTGGTATTGGCCGACAAACTGACATTGCTCCAGTTCATCGAATCTGCAAACATATTGTATGATGTGTTGGCGCTGATATTATTCAGTACTTTGACTTTCTTTGACTGTACGTTATTGGTCGTGTCGTTTGAGCGCACCTTCATTTCCACATTGCCATTCACCCCGATATTTACATTACCGCTCTGCCTTCGCGATGCAGTAGGCGGGCTGAATGATCCCATTCCCTGATATATCGAATATTCCACCACTTTCCCGTTAGCATCCACATATTCATCAAAATAATCGAAAAAACGGCTCAAATCAGGGACATAACTGACCCCCACCGTAGGAGAAATTACTGTGCGGATGGCTTCCACTTTCGAATTGGGGCCATACGTGTTCATCAGGAAAAATTTTGGCGTCATCGAAACAGAAAGACTGGGCGACAAGGCGTGTGCATACGACAGTCCCCGTATCGTATCGATCACCAGCACACCCTTTTTGTCATTGGCGCCAATGGAATCGGCATAAAATGTTTTTTTGACCTGACTGGTATACAATACCCCGCTGTAGTTCATCGAAGGAGTGATATTGAAGAATTTCAACGCCTTGAAATTGATGGAAAACGGTATTTTGTGCTGGAAGCCGTTTTTCATGTTTCTCAGATTTTTTTCGTTAAAAAGGTCGTCTTCGTGTCCGCTGAACGTATTTTGCATGGTGGCGTCATATTGCAACGCGATATCCTCGTACCATTTGGCTTTGCCCACAGATTCCTTATTCCTGAACGGGTAAATCCTGTCCATGCGGAACGTAAAATTCGGGAAATCAATGGTCACATTTCCATTACTCGAGGTCTGGTTGGCCCTTATGTTAGAGGAAAAGTGGAAAGGCGAGTTCGGCCAGTTTTGAGTAAATGAAACGCTCGAATTTTTGGTATTTTGGAAGACTGAATTTTGATTAGCCGGATTTTGATTCATATAGTTAAATTGCTTGTCGTATGAACTGCTGCTGTAATTAACGCTTGCCTGGAAATTGTGATGAGGATTGGCTTTGGCGTCCTGCTTGTGATTCCATGTCACTGAATATTGTTTGGATTTTTGCTGGTCAAGGCCTTTTTCGCCGCTAACGCTAACGCCATAACTCATGTTCACATTGCCCGAAAACTTGTACCGTTTCATGTACCGCGTAGTTAACGTCGACCTCCATGTGCCCGACGTATAAATATCGCCCAAGATCTGTGCGTCGAAATGGTCGTTGAATGCAAAATAATACCCGCCATTGGTCAGGTTCATACCGCGGCTTATTTCAAAACCGATAGTGGGCGGAAGAATCCCCGACACTGCCTCCTTGTTGGTTTGCGGGAAAAAACCGAACGGCAGCGCCAGAAAATACAGCGGTATGTCGAGCAGTTCCATGTAGGCAGGGCCAAACACTACCTGGTCGCCCGGAATCAACTTGGCCTTGGTCAGCCTCAGCCCGAAATGCGGATGATCGGCGTCGCAGGTGGTATATATCCCGCCGCCCATATCAATATGCCCGTCTGGATAACGTTTTGCTTTGGTCGCCTGCATATGACCTTCGCCTTGTTGGGTGATGATACGGTGAATAACCCCCTTTCCGGTTTCGAAGTTATACGAAATCGAATCGGCTTTATATTCGTCTCGCCCCTGTTTGACTTCCGGCGCTTCCAGATAGTGATCGAGACTGTCCCTCCCGCCTTTGGCATAAACCACCTTCGACGCCATGTCGAACTCCGTTTTGAAAGCCTTCAATTCATAATCATCGTAATTGACTTGCGTACCCTTATACAGGTAAGCCCTGTTGGTCTGCATATTGAACTTCACTGAATCGGCAGCCTTATATGTGATGCGGGTTTTAAACGGCGGCTCCTTCGGCGGGGCAACCACAGAGGAATCAACTGCAAGACTGTCGCTTACAAATGTGCCAACAGCAAGCGAATCGCCTGCGGCAACGTGCAAACTGTCGGTTACCGGCACATCCTGCGCTATAACCGTACCGGCGTTTATCAGTACAAAACACACAAAAAGATATAAAAATGGCTTCGAAAACAAGTTTTATGTTATTTTTGTGGCGAATATCATATTCAAAATATCAATCGGCAAAGGTAAGCAATCTTTGCATAAATGGTGAATGTTTGTTTTTAAACTGATAATTCGTGATGTATATTGTGTGGTGTCGAATGTTTTTCAGGCCGTATATGTTTTTGTGTATGTTTGTTTTGTCTTTGCAGGCAGGAACAGTTCATGCACAGGATAATCAGGTGTCGGCGCTGAAAAAAGTAGTGATTGATCCCGGGCATGGAGGTCGTGACCCCGGAGCGAGCGGTGCAAGAACCAAGGAAAAGGATATTGTACTTGATATTTCTCTGAAAGTAGGGAAAATGATCAATGAAAAATTTCCTGATGTGGAAGTGATCTACACCCGCAAAACCGATGTATTTGTTGAGCTCGACAAACGCGGCGAAATAGCAAATAAAGCGCATGCCGATCTTTTTATTTCCATACACGCCAATTCAGTTAAGTCGGGTAGTCGATGTCCTTCGGGTGCAGAAACTTTTGTGATGGGAAACAGCCGATCGGCAGCCAATATGGAAGTAGCCATGCTCGAAAACTCCGCTATTCTTCTGGAGGATGATTATTCCACACGATATGAGGGATTTGACCCCAATAAAGCTGAATCATACATTATTTTTTCACTGATGCAAAATTCATATCTGAATCAAAGTCTCGACTTTGCTGCTGAATTGCAAAATCAGTTCAAAAATTCAGCGAAAAGAATCGATCGTGGTGTAAAGCAAGCCAATATACTTGTTTTATGGAAAACGGCCATGCCCAGCGTATTGGTCGAAATTGGTTTTATCTGCAATGCTGAAGAAGAGAGATTTATGAGTTCGGCAGCAGGCAAAGAACAATTGGCAAACTCCATCTTTCAAACATTCACTTCCTACAAGGCGCAAATCGAAGACCGCAGTTCCTTCCGCCCGGGCGACCAAACAGCAGGAATTGACCAGTCCAAAACCGATAGCGCTCCGGCAAGCAAACCATCCATTACGAAAAAAGTAGAATTTTGTGTTCAAATAGCTGTTTTATCCAAATCAATAGACACTCATCCGAATAATTTCAAGAAACTCACGGGTGTAGAACGGATACAGATTTCAGATAATCTGTTCCAATATCATGTTGGCCGCACCACCGATTACGCCGCAGCTCAGGAAACCCTGAAAAAAGTACGCGCCGACTTCAAAGATGCTTTTGTAGTTAGCATCGTTGATGGTAAAATAGCTTCCGCAGCCGAAGGGCTGAAATTATTAAATGAGTAAGGTTATAATATTATTGTATATGTTTCCTCGTTTAGTTCAGAATGATTCATGGTTAAAGCCTTTCGCAAAGCAAATCGCACAGCGGGCAATACGGTTATCGCGTAAGGAAAAGGAATTAACGCAAGGCGGTTCGTTATCCGGTTTTGCTACCGGATACATGTATTTCGGTCTGCACCGCACGCCAACAGGTTGGGTTTTCCGTGAGTGGGCGCCCAATGCAACGGCCATTTACATGATTGGCGAATTTACCGGCTGGAAAACCAACTCCGAATATGCGCTGAAACCGTTACCGAAAGGCGTGTGGGAACTGGAATTGCCTGCCGACAAACTGCATCATCAACAATTATACCGACTATTGGTGTGCTGGAAAGGCGGTCAGGGTGAGCGCATCCCGTCGTATGCCAACCGCACCGTACAGGACGAACAAACAAAAATATTCAGCGCTCAGGTGTGGAATCCCGAAAAGCCTTATGTGTGGACAGCCCACGCATGCGAAGCGAACCATTCGGTTCCGTTAGTGTACGAAAGCCATGTGGGAATGGCTACCGAAAAATACCGTGTAGGCACGTTCACCGAATACCGCGATCACATCCTCCCCTACATCAAACAATCAGGCTACAATACCGTTCAACTGATGGCTATTCAGGAACATCCGTATTACGGCTCATTCGGTTACCACGTATCGAACTTTTTTGCCGTTTCGTCGCGTTTCGGTACGCCCGATGAGTTCAAATCACTGATTGATACGGCGCATCAATTGGGATTGCGCGTTATCATGGATCTGGTACATTCACATTCGGTAAAAAACTCGTTAGAAGGATTGAATATTTTCGACGGTACGCCCTACCTGTATTTTCACGACGGCGAGCGACGCAACCATCCCGCATGGGATTCGCTCTGTTTCAATTACGGCAAAAACGAGGTGCTGCATTTCCTGCTTTCGAACTGCAAATACTGGTTGGAGGAATATCATGTGGACGGCTTCCGTTTCGACGGCATCACCAGCATGTTGTACACGCATCACGGGTTGTCGAGGGATTTCACGGAATATGCCATGTATTTCGACGGCAGCGAGGATGTGGACGCCACCACCTATCTGATGCTGGCCAACAGGCTGATACATCAGGTAAAACCCGATGCCGTTACTATCGCCGAAGAGATGAGCGGCATGCCCGGGCTGGCTACTCCGATAGCCGACGGGGGTATCGGATTCGATTACCGCCTCGCCATGGGAACGCCCGACTATTGGATTAAACTCATCAAAGAACAAACCGACCAAACGTGGGAAGTAGGTAATATTTATTACGAACTGACCCGCAAACGCGACGACGAAAAAACCATCGGCTATGTAGAGTCGCACGATCAGGCTTTGGTAGGCGATAAAACCGTCTTTTTCAGATTGGTTGACAAGGATATTTACTACAAGATGAATGTCGGCGACAAAAGCATCGTCATCGACCGCGGCATGGCGCTGCATAAAATGATACGCCTGATTACCTGTGCTACGTCGGGCAACGGTTACCTGTGTTTCATGGGTAACGAGTTCGGCCACCCGGAGTGGATCGACTTTCCGCGCGAGGGTAACGATTGGTCATACCAACACGCCCGCCGCCAATGGAGTTTAGTGAAAAACACAAAGTTGAAGTATCGCTTCTTAGCGGAGTTCGATAGAGCGATGTTAGCATTAGCGGGTAAAGGAAACTTTTTCCATCGCCCCGCCGAATTGCTGTACGAGAACAAAGCGCAACAGATTTTGGCTTTCCGCCGTAACGATCTGGTTTTTGTCTTCAATTTCAATCCCGACCATTCATACACCGATTTTGGTATTTCCACCGGCCCCGGCAAGTTTCGCGTGGCGCTCAATACCGATTCGCCGCTATTTGGCGGATTCGGCCTGATTGACGAATCGCTGGATTATTTCACCGGCAGCATTTTACAGGATCGCCCGATGGAAAACAATTATCTGAAAGTGTACCTTCCGGCACGATGCGGATTGGTATTCAGGAAAATACCGGCAAAAAGTATTTATGAGCTGTAATTGTTTCTGTCTTTCTCATTTTTTCCTGACAACAGTCGTGCTATTGGCCTGAGCAGTAGGCATGATCAGCATATCGTTGATATTGACGTGCGCCGGACGTGAAAGTGCAAACCAGATGGCTTCGGCTACATCATCGGCGTTAAGCGGCGTCAGGCCTTCATATACCCTGTCGGCGCGCGCCTTGTCGCCTTTGAATCGAACCATCGAAAATTCGGTTTCAACCATGCCGGGCGAAATAGAAGTGACTTTAATATTGTGTTTGACCAAGTCTATGCGCATTCCTTTGGTGAGGGCGTCTACCGCATGTTTGGTAGCACAGTATACATTCCCGTTCTCATATGCTTCCTTAGCTGCTATGGAACTGATATTGATGATATGTCCGCCGCCCCGTTTGATCATCAAAGGCGTTATCTTTCGGGTAATGTACAACAAACCTTTTACGTTGGTATCGATCATCTGATCCCAATCGTCGGTTGAGCCTTCCTGTATGGGCGCCAGTCCGGCAGCCAGTCCCGCATTGTTGACCAGCACATCAATGATTCTCCATGACTTGGGCAAATGATCAATAGCCTCCTCGGTTTGTCCACGATCGCGAATATCAAAGTTTAATGCGAGCACATCGCTTTTATACTTAACGCCCAATTCATTTTTCAACCCCTCAAGCAGTTCACTTCGACGGCCTGTAATGATCAGGTTGTACCCATTTTTTGCCAAAATTTCGGCTGTAGCCGTTCCGATTCCGGATGTTGCACCTGTAACTAATGCTATTTTTCGCATAGATGTAAAGATTTTTAATTCAATAATTCCATGATTCAATTATTGAATCGTGAAATTTAGAATCGTTGAATTAGGAATTTTTGAATTACTTGAAGAAATTCGTCAAAGATGGCGCCATTGGTTGCCACCAATTCTTTTCCGAAGATATAATTATTGCCTCCCGAAAAGTCGCTCAATCGCCCGCCTGCTTGTTGCAGGATAAAGGCTCCTCCCACAACATCCCACGGATTAAGGCCGTATTCGTAAAAAGCCTCGAAACGTCCGCAAGCCACGTATGCCAGGTCAACAGCCGCCGATCCGAGACGACGCACACCGTGCGAATGATGCAGGAAATGTTCAAGGCAATCAATGTAAGACCGCATCAGATGATAATCGCAGTACGGAAATCCTGTGGCAACCAACGCATCCTGCACTTTAGTCCTGCCTGAAACATGTATTTCTTTCCCGTTCAGGTATGCCGGACTTTCTTTCCACGCATAAAAACATTCATCAAGCGTTACTTCGTATACCACGCCCAACACCGGACAATTGTTTTCGAGCAACCCGATGCTGACCGAATGCGGCGGCAGACCGTGGATGAAATTGGTGGTACCGTCGAGCGGATCAATCACCCAGTTGAACCGATCGCCGCGTATGGTACAGGTGCCTTCTTCGGCAATAAATCCGGCTTCGGGAAGGATTTCCTGTAACCGTCCGATAATCAACTCTTCCGCACCTTTATCCACATAAGAGACAAAATTGTGAAGCCCCTTCACCTCAACGCTTTGGGCAGAAAAAGCCTCGCCTTCCTTACGGATAAACTCGCCTGCCTGTTTTGCAATATCGCATACCTGCGAACAAAGACCCTGATAATCAATCATATTATTTTTTCGACGTATTAAAATTACAAGAGGCAAAAATAAACTATTTTTTCATCGGGGAGCATAGCAGGCAATTTAATATTTCTTAAAAGACAAAAAATATTACTTTTGTAAAATCTTTCATTACATAAAGATAAAAGTATGGCAGTTGTAGGAATTGATTTGGGCGGCACAAAAATCAACGGCGCTGTATTCGATAGCGAGGGAAATCGCTTACATCAAACCTTCCATCTGCTGAAAGGTCGGAAGGGCGCCGGAGTAGGACAGTTAGTTACACAAACTATTGACGGGTTGTTGCAAACCTCTGTTGCATCTTCCGTGGAGGCCATTGGAATTTCCGTTCCGGGTATCAGCGATAATAAAACCGGCCGTGTGTGGGCGCCGAATATACCCGGCTGGGAAAGTTATCCCTTGCAAAAAGAAGTGAACGATTGGTTGGGCAATCCGGCTATTCGGGTTGAAATAGCCGGCGATCGCAGTTGTTATATTTTGGGAGAAATCTGGAAAGGCGCTGCCCGTGGCGCCGAAAATGCTGTTTTTATCTCTGTAGGTACCGGTATCGGAATGGGAATTTTAGCGAATGGTCTGATTTTGGACGGTCATGCCGGTATTTCGGGAGCAGCAGGATGGCTGGCCATGAATATGCAATATGAAGCAGACTACGGGCAGTACGGATGTTTTGAAAGTATGGCTTCGGGAAGCGGTATCGCCCGTTGCGCACAACGTTTGTTGAAGGATAACGCCGATTATCAGGACAGTATCCTGAAAAACTATTCGGTTGAAAACATAACTGCTCATGAGGTATTCGATGCTTTTGCGAAAAACGACCGGTTGGCGGTGCAACTGATTGATCGGGCGGTGCAACTGTGGGGAATGGCGGCGGCCAATGTGGTCAGTCTGCTGAATCCCGAAATAATCGTATGGGGCGGCGGACTGTTCGGACCTGCCGCGCAACTGACCGACCAAATCTATGAAGAGGCTTGTCGCTGGGCGCAACCGATTGCCATCCGGCAGGTACGCTTCGCCGTTTCCCAACTGGGTGGCGACGCAGGTTTATATGGCGCGGGACGGCTGGTTATAACACGCAAGACATATTAGACTGTTATCTGAAAGCAAGCGAAAGCGCGGCAAGCAAAGGCTGTGTTTCAAGAAGAAACGAAAATATCTTTTGTGAAAACTTACATTATTGCAAAAAAACTGTAATTTTGCGACATGGGAAACGAAAAGAAAGAAAAATTGAAAGCCGACTTTTTAGAATTGCTTCAGACTGAGGTCGCACGCTTTACTAAGTCAGTAAAACATGATGAATAGAGAATACAAGAAAAATTTGGTTTTTATAGCATGTTGTGCAGGATTGGCTTTTTTCGGTGTAACCATGCTGGCTCTGGGGCCTGTTCTGTCGCATTTGGGCGAAGGCGCCAACGCGCTACCTGCCACTCTGTCCGTCGGAATCATTATCGGCACGGTGGTATTTGGTCCGGTAGCGGATAAATCCGGTTATAAATGGCTGTTAATTATCGGATCGGTAATGGCGCTATCGGGGATTCAGGGACTGGCACATCTGATTGATATGCCGCTGCTGCATACATCCATGCTGATGCTGGGCGTTGGTGGCGGTATGCTCAACGGCGTAACCAATGCCTTAGTCGCGGAAATTTACGATGACAAAACGCGGGGCGGACGATTGAGTATGCTCGGCGCTTTTTACTGTATCGGCGCACTACTGTGGACTTTACTGAACTATTTCAATGATGGTAAGTTTACCCTGCCGCTCAATTGTATATCGGTAATTATGTTTGTATTTATCGTATTTTTCCTGTCGGTATCATTTCCAAACCCCAAACCCCATAATACCGTATCCATCGCCAAAATGCTGGGATTGTTGAAATATCCCTCCCTGTTACTTTTTGCGCTGCTTTTATTTTTTCAATCCGGTTTTGAAGGCATCACCGGTAATTTTACTATCCGGTTTTTGGAAAACACGCAAAGTTTGTCCGCCAACTCCGCCACTCTTTCAATGACATGGTTCACCATCGGTATGCTTGTCGGACGTTTGCCTTTGGGATTCCTGATGAAGAAACTGAACGACAGCAACACGCTCTACCTGTATCTGACGGTTGCCTTAGCGGGCGTTACGCTTTTATATTTCGCTCCTGCGTTGGCGTGGATATATGTGGCTGCTGCGTTGACAGGTTTTGGCGCTGGCGCTACCTATCCGGTAGTATTCAATTATCTTGGCAGCGCTTTCAGGGAATTATCAGGTACGGTATTTTCTATCGCCATTTTTATTGGATTGTGCGGTCAGTTCGCATTTAACAAAATTACCGGCGTGTTATTCGATCGGGCGCAATACAATTATTTCCCAATCGCACTGGCTTTCGCTTTTGTGATGATCATGTTCCTGTTGCCGGTAGCGAAAAGTAAACTCAAAAAGTAATCTATAATCTTAATTAATTCAAAAACATGTTAGCATTAGAATGGTTGGCAAATGCGCGTAGCATTATGCAAAAAATTGAAGAAACCCAGATGGAAAACATCAAAGCAGCTGCAACAGCGATGGCGGACAGTATTGAGAAAAATCACTGGGTACACACTTTTGGTTGTGGTCACGCCACAATTCCCGTTGAAGAAATGTATCCCCGTATCGGCGGGTTTGTCGGTTTTCACCCGATGGTGGAACTGCCGATGACGTTTTTCACAGGTATAACGGGACAGATGGGAATACATCAGTTTCTGTTTCTCGAACGGGCGGAAGGTTACGGCGATGCCATCATGAAAGGTTATCACTTTGAAAAGGAAGACTGTATGTGGATTTTCTCGCATACCGGCATCAACAATGTGAATATTGATGTAGCGTTGAAGGCTAAAGAAATAGGAATGAAAGTGATAGTATTTGGTTCGGCTGCCGAAGCCAAAGGTAAGACCACCCGTCATCCGAGTGGAAAAACCATATTTGAAATAGCCGACATCGTCGTTGATTCCTGCGTTCCGGTGGTTGATGCTTCGGTGGTGCTGAAAAACCATCAGGATAAAATCGGTCCCGTATCAACCTTGGGCTTTGTTACGCTGGTATGGATGACCATCACTACCTGCGCCGAAATATTAGCCGACCGGGGCGTGAAACTTTTCATTCATCCTTCGCACAATGTGCCCGGCGATACTACGGCGCACGAACGTTTGGACGCCTGCCTCGCCGAATACAAACGCAGAGTGGCGAGTATTTAGAGATTTAAAAAAACAAAGATTCAAAGATTGCTATGAAAAATATATGGTTTTTTTTATCAATTTTATTATTGATTGGTTGTTCTGCAAATGTTTCTGAACGAACCGATGCGTGGATAAGAATCAATCAGGCAGGTTATTTGCCCGAAGACGTAAAAGTTGCTGTTTTCATTTCCGAAAACGCGAACGACAGCAAAACGTTTCAAGTGAAGGATGCGGAAACTAACCGCATCGTATTGAAAGGCGAAGGCATTTCCGCCAATGCTGAACGATGGGGCATGAAACAGGCGTTGCGTCTCAATTTTTCAACATTGAAAACCGGCGGGAAATATTACATTGTTTGTAATGGAGCCCAATCGCCTGTTTTTGACATTAATACAAATGTATATGACGGTGCGGCAGATTTCATTTTGAAGTATATGCGCCAGCAACAATGCGGCTTCAATCCCTATCTTGATACCGTGTGTCATCAGCACGACGGTTTCATTGTAGATCATCCAACGCTTACCGGTAAAAAAATTGATGTACGCGGCGGATGGCATGATGCTTCCGACTATCTGCAATACCTGCCCACTTCGGCCAATGCCGTTTTTCAAATGCTGTTCGCATGGCAGCAAACGCCTGATACCGACATCTTCAAGGACGAGTACGATGCTATGGGGAGGAAAGGCAGCAACGGTATCCCCGACATCTTAGACCAGGCACGCTGGGGATTGGACTGGATGGTTAAAATGAATCCCGATTCAGGATTGATGTTTAACCAGATAGCCGACGATCGCGATCACGCCAGTATGCGTAACCCGACGCGGGATAAAGTAGATTATGGTTACGGACCCGGTCTGGGAAGGCCGGTATATCCCGTTACCGGAAAACCGCAAGGATTGCGCGAACATAAAAATCGTTCGACAGGAGTGTCCTCTTCGGCAGCTAAATTTGCATCCGCATTTGGACTGGGCGCTGCTGTTTTTGAAAAAATAGATCCCGAATTTGCGAAAATCCTTCAGGCAAAAACCGCACCCGCTTTCGGATATGCCTCAACCCATTTGGGCAATAATCAGACGGCCTGCACGGTTTCGCCGTATTTTTATGAAGAAGACAACTGGGTGGACGATATGGAATTAGCCGCAGCAACCCAGTATAACCTGACTCAATCGGAAGCATGGCGGAAAAAAGCCGATTACTGGGGACAACTCGAAGAAATCACCCCCTGGATGGAGTTGGGACGAGCGCGCCATTATCAGTTCTATCCTTTTGTCAATCTGGGACATTATTATTTGGCAAAATCGGACGATCCGACGGTTAGCGCCAAATACCAGGGTTTTATGAAAAAAGGTCTGGAGGTTATCAAAAAACGGGCGGATGAATATGACGATCCGTTTCTGAACGGCATACCGTTTATCTGGTGTTCCAATAATTTAGTAACAGCGGCGCTCACTCAGGCCATGCTTTACCACGAAGTATCGGGCGACGACAGTTTCCTCGAAATGGAAGCGGCGTTGCGCGATTGGTTGCTGGGGTGTAATCCTTGGGGAACATCCATGATTTGCGGCTATCCTGCGCATGGCGATTTTCCCGCCCGCCCTCATTCCTATTTTTCGGAAATACTGAACGACGTGCCTCTCGGCGGTTTGGTTGATGGTCCGATTTACAGGCATACTTATGAATCGCTTATTGGTATTTATTTGAGGTATGACGACGACTACGCTCCTTTTCAGTTTGGAGCGGCGGTTTATCATGATGATCCCGGCGATTATTCGTCGAATGAACCAACGATGGACGGTACCGCAAGTTTGAGTTTTTTTCTTTCTACGATGCAGAAACGGGGGAAAGGGCATAAATAACAAAAACAAAGACCATTAATGACATGCAGCGGCAGATTTCCGATTACAAAATAACCCCTTCATCGCAACACCCAGTACCAACAAAACAATACCAATAGACGAAACCAGCGCTATTTTTTCACCGCGTACATAACTTACAGGTTCAAAACGGAATACAATTTCATGGTTTCCTGCGGGAACAGCCATAGCACGTAATATGTAATTGGCGCGTATGTGCGATGTCAGTTCCCCGTCAATGTATGCATTCCAGCCCTTGTCATAGAATATTTCGGAGAAAACAACCATTTGTGGAAGTTGCGATTGGTATTCATATACTAAATAATTAGGCTCGTAGCCGGTTAATTGAATAGATGCTGTGGAATCGTACTGTGCGGTAAAACCTTCGAGTGCAGGCCGGTAACGTTTGTCTGCCACGACTTCGAGGGCAGGGTCGAAACCGTTGAGCGCTGCAATTTCGGCGTCGGAATTATCTACCCATTGGATATGTTCTACTGGCCAGGCATTGCCCAGCGCATCGGGATTGGTTATCGGATATTGATCCGGATTAATAATGACATACTTTGTGTTCAACATATTCATTACAGGGATGTTGTTGAACAGGTTGGCAAGATCGTCTTCCGTTTTCACCGACCGCATATTGGCGGATAGCGTGTTGATTTCCGGGATCAGATGATGCTCGATAATTTGCTGGTAGCGTTTCATTTTAGCGCCGTGATATCCCCCCAGCGATTTATGATGATAGGACGTTGTTGCATCATTAAACGGATCGACCGTAAGATTGAGCACACGATAATCCGATTCCTTGTCCTGAAGAATGGCTAAATCGGCAGGAGAGGCGGTTATGGCGTTGGCTTTTTGCCGGAAACTATCATCATTCAGATAACGTTTATCTACTGCCCACAAATCTACAACGATTAATGCGATACATATAACGTATACAGCATTTATTTTCAACTTCCCTTTTATGGAAAACCATAAAATGGCGGCAGTGGCAGCAACAAAACAAAATGTTCGGATAGAATCCATGCGCAGAAGATATTGGCGCGTATCGTGCAGCGCAGTAATGAACCAGTCGGGATAGCTGCTGTAGTAGCTGTCGACCGGCGCAGAGAAACTGAATAATCCCGGGAAAAGCGAGAAAAACAAGGCAATACCTCCTGCGATGAAAAAACTATTTTTCAGGGCTTTTTGTTTGTCGCCGACAGTAAGCTCATTGCCAAACATTTCCTTCAAGGCAAGTATTCCCAATAAGGGTATGGCAAGTTCGGCAATAACCAGAATCATTGATACGGTACGAAATTTATTATACCCCGGAAAAAAGTCGATAAACAGGTCGGACAACATCAGGAAATGATTGCCCCACGCCAGCAGAACGGATAAAATCACAGCCGTTACCAGCCACCATTTGACCCGCCCTTTAACCACGAATAACCCAAGGATAAACAAAAATATCACGACGGCGCCAATATATACCGGGCCGGCTGTAGATCGCTGATCGCCCCAATAGGTAGGCACCGCTCTGCAAAGTGCAGCGATGTCCTGTTTGCCAACGTTGTTTTGAACCAAAGCCTCATAAAGAGGACTACCGGAGCTAACCTCGCTTACCGACCCACCTCCCACAAAATTGGGGATAAACAGATTCATCGTTTCCACAATGCCGTAACTGTAATCGTTCAAAATATAACTTTTGTCCAATCCCTTGGTCTGGTCGCCGCTTTCGTCGGTCAATTCCGATTGTCCGCGCGTGGAATAGGACGTATATTCCGATGTCAGCAGCATGTTGGTGATATTGACCCCCACAGCCAGCGTCACAGCCAGCATCATAGCCGCAGATGTTTTTACAAAATGGTTGTATTGTTTTTCTTTAATGACGCGAACCAATTCGAAAATAATGAAAATCAATACAATAATTGCTGTGTAATAAGTGATTTGCAAATGATTGGCGCGTATCTGCAAACCGAGCGCAAGACAGACTAACAGCGTTCCCAGCCACATTTTTCCTCGGGCGTATGCCATGTACAACCCTCCGATGATGGGCGGCATGAATGCCATGGCGCGCATCTTGGTATTATGTCCGGCGCCTGCAATGTGCATGAAATATGTCGACAACCCATAGGCAAAAGCCCCGGCAATGGCTAACCACGGGTTTACCCCGAAACACAGCAGCATGATGTAAAATCCCAGTAACGCAAGGAATATCATGTACGCAGGCGAAGGCATACCTAAAGTGAGAAATTTGTTCAGATATTGCAGCCAATTGTTGGGATATTGCACGGATATCTGATAAGCGGGCATTCCGCCGAATACCGAGTTGGTCCATAATGCCTCGTTACCTGTACGGTTGCGGTATTCAACAACTTCCTGCATAGAGCCGTTGGAATGTACAATATCGCCCTGCCGGAGCTGTTTCCCGTCGAAAAACATAGGGCTGAAGTACACCATGGTAGCAAGTGCAAAAAGAACAACTGCCACTGCATGCGGTAAAATTTTTTGAATGATTTCCTTCATTATTGTTTTTTAAAATGCTTTCAGATGTTCATCGTTAATTACCACCGAATCGCCCATCTGTTTAACGATTGCTATTCCCTCTTTGATACATTCATCTTCTAATTTTGGGTAAAATGCCATTGAGGCCAAGCCCAGATATATCTTATGGTTTTCATATTTAGGATAGTTTGTCCTGAATGTTTTAGCCTTTGTTACAATCTTTGTCAGGTCGTTTTCATGCGCTTTAAATTTAACTTCAACAATTGCTACCGATTTTCCGTTGACAAGTACAATATCGTATTCGTCTTTATTTCCTTCAAGCCCGGCCGGTACATTACGTCTGATGCTGTCGTACTTTTCTCCGAAAAAGTCTTGTTTGCCGTTTTCAAATGAATTGAAAAAGTACTCTTCCGCGAAAGATCCAAGGTTGTTTCCCCACGAACCGGCAAGTTCTTCCTGCTTCTTCATTCTACGGTCGAACTCGGCACGTGATTCCGACATTTCACTTTCCCGCAAACCGGCAAGTTCTTCCTGCTTCTTCATTCTACGGTCAAACTCGGCACGTGATTCCGACATTTCACTTTCCCGCAAACCGGCAAGTTCTTCCTGTTTCTTCATTCTACGGTCGAACTCGGCACGTGATTCTGCCATTTCACTTTCCCTCAAACCGGCAAGTTCTTCCTGTTTCTTCATTCTACGGTCGAACTCGGCGCGTGATTCTGCCATTTGTCTATTAAAAGACAAAGCCAATTCTTTAATTAGCGCCCAAACACTTTCAAGTGTGGCGGGTGTATTATCTATATTTTCCATATTGAAATCTTAGGTACAAGGTCAATTATTCCTGACCGCAAAAGTAGTGTTTTTTTGATAACAGCGTAAAGGTCTGGTATCTTTTTATCCGTCTGTGTGGAAGTCAAATAATTTCATCTATATTTGCAGGAAATGTTCATTTTGTTGGCTTCCGGTTGACAGTGATACAAAATAATTACGATTTAGTGTTTTGTTTACCGAATATCATTATTTTTGCAAAGATAATCATTCGGTAATAATATGCTGTAAGACATTGCAATTAAATATAATATGGACAAATATAACCCATTGGAAAAGAGAATTATCAGCTTGTTGCGCGACCAGTGCATCAATCGTTTGAACCATCGGTTTACCATTGATGAGAAAAACGGCTTACTTGCTTGCGAAACCGGCGAACAAGCGGGAATCATTGAGCTAAACGAGGATTATGCCTGTGCATTCAGGATGGAACCGGTGTATGCGAAATCGGCCAAAGATCTTGCCGGAAAAGTAGCCGCTGCCGGCGGAAAGGTCTATCGCGAAATGACGGTATGCGGTTCACAGCCTTTTGCCACGCTTCTGTCGCTTTCGTTGGGCGTAGAACAGGCCGGAATACAAAGCGCTATCGCCGACATGGCTTCGTACTGTAATACCTGTGGGATACCTGTAACAGGCGGCGATATACGTTTCAACACTCCGGAACATAAGGATATTACTGCCAGCCTGCTGACCGTCGGTTTGATTGATAATGCGGCGAGGCTCGTTTCATCCTGTCAGGGCGAGGGTAACCCTGTTTACTTGGTTGGCGCACCCGAATCCGCAAAATCGGCCATCCCTTCTAACGCTTTTATAACGAGGTCTTTATATGAAATGATATGCGATTTGCATGACGCAGGCGCTATTGTGGCCGTTCAAAATGTAGACCGTGGCGGAATTGTCGGCGCCTGCGCGAATATGGTGGCTACCGGAATCAATGGAATGCTTCTGAATGCGGAAACATTAGGCGGGGAGCAAAAGTTGATGGAGTATATTCCCGACAAACTGATTGTTATCCTCAAGGGAGAATTTGGTAAGAAACTGATAAAAGTATGCCGCAAATGGAACATGCGTTGTATGCAGATAGGCGTAGTGACCGACGAACACAAATTAGTGGTGATGAATGATCAAACGCCTGTAGTTGATTTGCCGGCGTCTGTTTTCACCGTGTCTCAAGACGGTTTGCCCGAAAAATACATTAAATTACCGGCTGATACCGCCTCTGTTTTATCATCTGTCGAGGTTCCCATTCCCGAAGAACATAAGGATGTGGCCAAATTCATGATGACTTGTCCCAACCTTCTGTCGCAACAGTGGATTTTTGAACAGTTCGACAGTACGGTAGGAACCAACAACCTGTCGACTAATTTCATTTCCGACGCGCCCGTTTTTCAAATCAAGGGAGCGTTGCACGCATTGGCAGTGTCGTCATGTCAGGGCGCTACCGACATTGCGAAATATCCCGAATCGGTTAATCTTGTGGTAGCCGAATCATTACGCAAAGTGGTTTGTTCGGGTGGCGTACCGTATGCACTGACCGGTTGCATTAATTATTGCGGCGACATCGACGAAAAAATACTGCATACCGTCAATGAACACATCGCTCTGTTTTGCAAAAGGACAGGGGTTTCCTCATCGGGAATTAACATGAACGCCGCTAAATCGGCTATCAATAACCTGTCCATCGGCGCCATTGCGTTCCTGAACGATAAACATGCGCACATGACCATGTCTTTTAAAGGGAAAGGCGATATGATTTACATGCTCGGCAAATCCATCAATAATCTCGACTCTTCGGAATATATCAGTAACTATCATGGCATTAAGGACAGTCCGCCACAACAGGTTGATGTGGATGTGGAAGCCAACCTGTTGCGTGTTGCCCGTAAAGTGATTGCCCGCAAGTTGGTTAAGTCGGCTCATAGCGTTTCAAAAGGCGGATTGTTCATAGCGTTGCTTGAATCGGCTATGGTACGCAGTTTTGGGTTCGATATTACAGTGGACGACGAAATCCGCAAAGATGCTTTCCTGTTTGGCGAATCGCCTTCGCGAATCGTTGTGAGCGTTGCCCAGGCGCGCGAAGCAGATTTTATCGACTTCATGATGGAAACCGATGTTCCGTTCATCACTTTGGGGCACGTCACCCGCGAAGAAATCCGCATTGATGACAATTCGTATGGATTTATCAGTGACTACAAGAAAATGTATTTCGCACACTGACTGTTGTTCGCACGGGGTTGCACCTCGTCCGGTCTATAATGGCAGGTACAACCTGCGGAAATATTTCAGACAAGGTACAACCTCGTCTGAACCTGTTTCCATCGCGCAAATGTTCGATAAGATTGCTTGGCGGTACGATTTCCTGAACCATTTTTTCTCTCTTCACATTGATAAAATATGGCGGATTAAAGCGGTGAACGAACTGCGCGGACATACGCTCTCCGAAGTACTTGATGTGGCCACCGGAACGGCCGATTTAGCGCTGACCATCCAAAAACGGCTTCACCCGGGGCATATTACCGGCATTGATATTTCGGAAGGAATGTTGGCCATTGGCAGGCAAAAGATTGAAAAAAAAGGTCTGGAACAACAAGTTAGTCTGCAATATGGCGATTCGGAGGCCATACCTTTTAGTGATCATACCTTCGATGCCGTTACTGTAGCGTTTGGTGTGCGAAATTTTGAACACCTTGAAAAGGGGCTTTGCGAGATGTTTCGTGTGCTGAAACCCGGCGGTAAAGCGGTTATTCTTGAATTTTCCATTCCGAAAAACCGTATGTTCCGCAGTGTTTTTCATTTTTATTTCTTCCGTATCCTGCCGTTTGTAGGGCGATTGGTATCAAAGGACGCTCACGCATACAACTATTTACCCGATTCGGTGCAATCATTCCCTCATGGAGCAGAGTTCAGAAAAAAAATGGAAAACTGCGGTTTTTCGGAAGTTAAGGTTAAGGCTTTGACGATGGGGATTGCGAGTATTTATACGGGAAGCAGACAAGACGCGCCATGAATGAATTTTTCCCTTCAAACGTTTGGCGCTATTGCCCCTGGTGCGGCGCAAAATCATTTCGCGCCGGCGATGATAATTACTTGCAATGCGGCATTTGTCGAAAAAAATTCTATATCAATGCGTCAGGCGCTGTGGCGTGTATCATCGAAAGCCCGCAGAGCGAAATATTGTTCACCCGCCGTGCCTTCGAACCTGCCAAAGGTATGCTCGACCTTCCGGGCGGCTTTGTCAGCCCCGATGAAACGGCCGAAGAAGCTGTAAAAAGAGAAATAAAAGAAGAACTGAACCTTGATACAACATCCGTACATTACATCGGCAGTTCGCACAACCGCTATCTATACGGCGGAATAGTTTATTTTACGCTCGACCTGGGTTTCAGGTGCATCGTTACGGATTTCACCGGTATGCGCGTTGCCGATGATGTGGACGGATATGTTTTTTTACCGCATCATCGCATCAATTTGCAGGAAATATGCTTCCCTTCCATCCGGAACATTCTGCAACTGTATTTCGCTTCGTCGGGCGGCGCCGACGCTAAATAATTACAATCCTTCGGACTCCCGAATAATACGTTATTGAGCCCCAAAGAATACCATTCTAAAAAAATCTTACATTTTCATGCAACGTTTTTATGTTTCCTGCATCTATATATAAAAAGATATTGTATTTTTGCGGTACAAATCATATGTGTAACCTTTAAAACATAATGCGTATGGATGTAAAAAAAGAAAATAAATGGAGCTGCGCCGTTTGAGATGGCGCCCGGCTCCCATGCAAAGGCGGGAACCGTAAAATATATAGCCTTTGCAAATAATTTTAAAATTTTATTATCATAAATAATTGAAAATATGAATACAAAAATCAAAATCCCTTTTGCAACGCAAAAGGCAAAAAAAAGAGGCACAGTTGCAACATTGTGCGTGGTATGTACGCTGTTTTTTGCGGCTTCGGGCTGTAGAGAACAGAGAGATCATGCTTTCGAAGAAGGTGAATGTATTTCGCCATCAACGGGTGATCCGTTGGTAATGTATGATTGCCCCGTTTCTTCGTTTATGGAAGGCGTTTCAAAGTATTCAAAATGTAGCGATGTTTACCTTATTAAGGGAATTGTTCTGGATGCGCATGAATACGGTCTCAACATAAGATTAGATGAAGATTTGAAAGGAAATTTCCCTAAAAACGTAAGCACATTTATTGCATGGGGAAATAACAGTAATTTTTTTACAGAAGATGAAAGATCAGACAATTTGAATTGGTATGACAAACAGGATATTCTTATAATGATTTTAACACCATCACAGGACTGGTCAGAAATGATGCCCTTAAGAGACACATGGCTTGAAAAACAAGGAGACTATTCCACACTTTGGTGTACAAACTCTGTTGTTAACTTATCGGATGGTTTTGTTACAGGATGCATATTGCCTAATAAGGGTATTCACAGCATGTCGTGGAAGGATTTTCAAAAACTGTTAAATAAAATATTAAAATACAAATAATCAAACAAAAACCATGAAAACAAAAGTTATTATTTCCGCAATTATTGTAGCGGTTCTGATTATGGGAACAGCTAATGCTCAAATTTCTCTGTCAATCCAAAAAACGTCATTGACGGGGAGTGATAAAGCAATTCTTGATCAGCGAATCAGCAAATACACTGCTTTTACGATGGACAACAAAAAATTGGCAGACAACATTTATGGCGGTGGAGGAGGTCAGTTTCGGCTCCGGATTGATGAAGAGATGGATTGGTTAATTGACCTTGAATTAAATGATTTACGCGCTCCCGACTACAAGGCAACATACACTACGGACGAAGGAACTTTTGAATGTAAAGAGCCATTCGTAGTGAACACATTCAAAGGTAGTACATCAGATGGTCATGTTGCCCGGTTTACCATTGATGAAAATTCTTTCTTTGGCGTTGTATTGTACGACGACTATCATTACGTGATAAGACCCGCAAAAGATTATACGCAACGAAAAGGGGATAAAAATTTTATTATGTATCACAGTTGGGATATCATTCCCGATGACAGCGATTTTGATTATATCAATGACGCCTTGGAGTTTCCGGAAAAATATTTTTCGCAGGATATAGATAGCAGTCCTGGCAATACGTCAATAACTTCTTCATCCTGCTCGGGCAATTTTTTAAAAATAGCAACTGACGCCGATCATGAATTTCATCGTGCAACAGTACTTAACGATGATATTTACACCTTACTTGAAAATGTAACCAATGTTCGTATTTTATCTATATTAAATATTGTAGAGGGGGTTTACGAATCTACTTTTGGACTGAAATTTTTGGTCACCTTTCAACATGTTTACACGACGCCTTCTCAGCCATACGTTTCAAACGATGCATCAACTTTATTAAATAGTTTTCGGAGTTATTGGAATACGAATCATACAAATGTTAAACGTAATATTGCTCATTTGTTTACTGGGAAAAACATAACCACTGTGATAGGTGGTATTGTGTTCACCGCTTGGGGTATTACATACACAGGAACAAATATTAATGGTAATGTCGCTAATAATTATGCCTATTCCGTTAGTATGAATCGGCCAGAAATGTATCAATCTACGGCTCACGAAATAGGGCATAATTTTGGTGCATCTGAAAATCCTGCTAATTGTTCATGTAATACACCATCAGCTTCTGTAATGTGTCAAGGGATTAAAGCATCCAATCTTTGGTTTTGCAATCAATCACAAAGCGAAATAAATTATGCAATTAGTAATAATCTTGGCCTTTTAGTAGGTATCTGCGGTTCCACCCCTCTTTGTTTCGGTTCATTGAAGACGTTTTCAGCAAGCAGCTGGCAAACGGGTTATTATTGGGATAAGGGCGCTGGTCTCAGTTTCAGCGGTAGCACTACAGTCGATAATATATTGGTTAGCGCTGCCAGTTCCGGCACCTTCGGTCAAAGCTATGTATGCATAAAAAACAGCAGCGGAAATGAATTGGCAAGGTATGTCGTATGGTTCGGTAATCCGTCAATATCGATATATGCGCCTTATGACGTAGTGCCTCAAACGGGATACGAGGCAATATTGAGCTACAACAATGCACCATATACGCTTCAAGGAGTAACCAGTTTTAATTGGACCTGCTCAAGTAATTTAAAACTGACGACCAAATTAATAACCCACGCAGGGTTTATGGTAAATAAAATGTCAGGGGTAGGAATAGAATCTGCAACTATAAACGTATCGGTTAGTAATGCTTGTGGTTCTGCATCTACATATCAAGGTCTTAACATACATTGGCCTTCTCCATCTCCTCCTCCTTCTTCTTATCCAAACCCTGTTAATGATATACTTAACATCGAAACGGGCGCTTCATCCAACGCAAAAGGCGCAAGCCTCACCTACGACGTCCGCCTCTACGATGGTCAAGGGAACCTGCAACGACAGACTTCAAACAAAGGCGGCACCATACAGTTCAATGTATCTTCTCTACCCGATGGCATCTATTATCTGCATATTTACGACGGAGTAAACAGTACGCCGGAAATGCAACAAATTGTGGTGCAGCATTAACAGAAGCGCCGGAATTTAACATAAAAAAAAAGACTGTCCCCTGTGGCAGTTTTTTTTGTTAGGTTTAACCTTATTTCACTGACCTTGCTTATATTTTCAAACACAAAAAAGGCATGCCCCAAAAAGAGCATACCTTTTTTTCGTGCTTCACGCTCGCTTATCTTACAAACGGCGCACTGTTCAGATAGTCGGCGCAACCTTTGACGCCTTCAAACTGCGTTCCTACGCTGAAGCCTTCCAGTTCGACAAAGAAGTTGGCGATGCCGTTGGCATATGCGGTTTCAAATATTTTCTGGAAGTTCATCATGCCCGATTCGCCCAATATGGCTACATCCTTGATGTGTAATACGCGAATACGGTTGGCGTATTTTTTCATGTAGGCCACAGGGTCTTGCATTCCCATAACTGTCCAGTATACATCCATTTCAAATTGTACTAACGCCGGATCAGTTGCTTCAATCATGCCGTCGTAAACCATTTTCACACCTTCCTGCAGCCGTCCCCTTTGTCCGAATGGCATCATCTCCGTTCCTCCGGGTACTACATTTCTAAATTCGTTGCTGTGGTTGTGGAATGCGAACTGAAGTCCGGCTGCTTTGGAAATTTCACCAAATGCATTGAAACCTTCTCCTACCATTGCCACCTCTTCGGTGCTGCGTGTGGAGGGCTGCCCGGGTATAATCACGTATCTGCAACCGATCGATGCATGATGTTCACAAACTTTCTTCCAAACTTCCTTCCCCTTTTCAATATTTTCTTTGGTGTACTCATTGATTGACGGACCGACGTGTGAACTTACTATCTTCAATCCGGCGTCGTCGGCATACTTTTTAAATTCTGCAATCGGAACTTGTCCAACTCTGCCTTCAATGTTGTAACCGGCTAATTCGAGCGTGGTATAACCCATTTGGGCTACGCGCTTTAATCCTCCCGGCACGTCGGAATTAAACTCCTGCGCATTCCTGACTGTGAGCGAATAGATTTGCAATCCGTATGATTTGGTTGCATTAACGTTTGATAATGCTTTTCCGGCAGCCGATACAGTGCTGTTGGTTGCCAAAACGCCGGTCGCTGCCATGAGTGAGGCGTTTCTCAAAAATTGTCTTCTGTTTGTCATGATAAAATGGTATTTAAAAATATTTAGTAAAAAAATGATTTTGGTTTATATCTTTCAGCACGGCAAGCTGTAGGGCCTGCGGTATGCGTAATGGTAGAGACGATGCGCTTCGGCTTGTTTGTCTTTTACAAAGCTGAGCGTGGCAGGGTCCCACTTAACCGCGCGGTTCAATTCGCGGGCGATGTTGGCAAGGCAACAGAGGGTGTTGGTGCTGGCGCCCACTTCAACGGGGGCTATCGGGTTTTCGCGCGAACGCACACAGTCGATGAAGTCCTGCATGTGCGGCGAGCTGATTTCAAACTGCAATGCTCCTTCCCTGTTTTGTTCGCTTCTTTGCGAGCGTTGGGCTGCTGTTTGTTGCTGAAATTGCGCCATTGCCTGTTGCATTTGCTCACGGGTCATGGGTCTGCGTCCGGCAAGTTCAGCAGGGACTTTCGATGCGTCTGAACATGCTAAATAACCGCGTGCTACTTCAATCCAGCCTTTGGTGCCGATGAATTTGATGCCCTGCGCGTCGGCGTTATCGTCGAGGTAGGGTTGTTCGGTCATCACGATGCCGTTGGCGTATTTCATGGTGGCGTACTGTGCTCCGTTCACGCCTTTGGGATAGAACTCAACAGGGCCTGAGCCGTCCATTCCGATAGCAGCCTGCGCGATGTCGAACATGTGCGCTCCCCAGTCGGCTGTGTATCCGTTTCCGGTTTCCTGATACCATCTCCATGCTCCCCACAGGGTTTCATTCTGCACAGGATTCAAGGAAATGACGGGACAGATATCCGAGTTATAATGAATTTTCGGGTCGTTCAGCGGGCCCATCCATTGGTTGAAGTTGAGGTTAGCCGGAATTTCCTGTTCGGGAAGGTCGAAAGGTGTCGGCGGTTCGCCCACGCGGGAATAAATCTTTTCAATGTGCCCGATGGCGCCGTTTTGCACTAATTCAATTGCTTTCTGGAACTCCGGGCTGGAGCGTTGCTGGCTTCCTACCTGAAGAACGCGTTTGTTGCGCCGCACGGCATTAATCATGGCCAATCCCTCGGTGATGGTGTAGGCCAGCGGTTTCTGGCAATAGACGTCCTTGCCTGCTTCACATGCGGCAATGGTCATCAATGCGTGCCAATGGTCGGGCGTTACTACTTCTACCGCGTCAATGTCCTTCCGGTTGAGCATCTCTTCATAGAACTCATACCCGTCGCATCGCTGGTTCATGCCTTTTTCTTTCTGCCAGGCTTTCACCCGTTGTTGGAAACGTTCCACTTTTATTGAATCCACATCGCAACAAGCGGCCACCTGTACACCCGGGCACGCTGCGAAGCCCATGAAATCACTTAATCCCTGACGTCCTAAACCGATGAATCCAAGCACCACACGGTCGCTCGGCGCGATTTTAACGCCATCCATTGCCCAGCTCGGAAGTATAGTCAAGCCGGTTAAACCCAAGGCAGAATAACCTAAAAACTGCCTTCTACTGATTGTTCTTTTATCTTTTTTACTCATTGTTTGATTGTTAATATGATTACAAAATTACTCCTTAAAAAAGATACAAAGATAACAATATTTTATTTCAAATAATGAATTTTATATCAGTTTCATCTCCTCCAATAAATGATTCATTTTACGGACGGCGTCGGCGCTTTTATCGAACAGCGCTTGCTCTTCGCTGTCAAGTTTATAATCAATGATTTGTTCCCAGCCTCTTTTGCCTATCACAGTGGGAACGCCGATACAAATGTCCGTCTGTCCGTATTCGCCGTCGAGAGCGACGCAGCAGGAATATGCCTTTTTCTGGTCGCGAACGATGGCTTCCACCATGATAGCGCCTGCCGCTCCGGGAGCATACCATGCCGAAGTTCCAATATGTCGGGTGATGGTAGCGCCGCCCACCATTGTGTCGGCTACTACCTGATTGATCGTTTCGGCGTCAAGGAGTTGCGAAACGGGGAGACCTCTGTAGGTGGCGAACCGGATGAGCGGGATCATCGTGGCATCGCCATGTCCGCCTATAACGGTAGCTTCAAGGTCGGTAAAGGCGCAGTTTAGCGCCTGACTGAGATAATATTTAAAACGCGTTCTGTCGACCATGCCACCCATGCCGATAATCTGGCTTGGGGGAAGCCCGCTTGTTTTCAACGCCAGATAGGTCATTGTATCCACCGGGTTGGTGAAGATCAAAATCACCGCATTAGGCGAATATTTAAGGATGTTACGGATAACATCCTTTACGATACCGGCATTTACGCCGATCAGATCTTCGCGTGACATTCCCGGCTTACGTGGAATACCGGAGGTAATCACTACCACATTCGAATTTGCCGTTGCACTGTAGTCGTTGGTCACCCCCTTGATGCGGGTGTCAAATTCCAGCAAAGCGGCGGTTTGCATCATATCCAGCGCTTTACCTTCGGAAAGACCTTTCTGGATGTCCAGCAAAATCAATTCGCTTGCCAATTCTTTTTGCGCCATCACATTAGCACAGGTTGCGCCTACATTTCCGGCGCCTACTACGGTTATTTTACTCATGATAATAAAATTTCGGGCAAAGGTACGATATATTTATTTTGATGTGAAATCATTTTTTTTATTACTTTTATCCCGTAATTTTAACCCATTATTTTTTAAGCTTATGAAAAGATTATCATCGATTTTTATCATGGTATTATGCCTGCCAGTTGTAATTTTTGCACAAAGAGGCAAAGTGTTCGAAACACGTACCGTTAAAAGTGAGATTCTGAAAATGGATCGCAAGTATTCGGTTTATCTCCCTGCCGGTTACGATGAATCGGATCAGAGTTATCCTGTGTTGTACCTTCTGCATGGTTCGGGCGACGACCACACCGGCTGGGTGCAGTTCGGTCAGGTGCAGAACATTGCCGACCGTGTGATTGCCGAAGGGCTGGCCGGCCCGATGATTGTTGTGATGCCCGACGCCAACACCGGCGTTCGCGGATATTTCAACGTCATTCAGGGTAATTTCAACTATGAGGATTTCTTTTTCAAGGAATTGATTCCGCATATTGAGAAAACGTACCGTGTACGCAGCGAACGGCGTTACCGTGCTGTGGCGGGATTGTCGATGGGCGGCGGCGGCACTATTTTCTATGCGCTGCACCAGCCCGACGTGTTTGCTGCTGCCGCGCCGTTGAGCGCCTCTACCGGTAACTGGGATTTCGAACAGTTCAAGCAGAGGACAAAAAGCAATAGCGCAACTTCTTCCCTGTCAGACAAACAGATTGAGGATTATTACAATCGTCACAGCATCGAAGGCATCATTAAAAACGCTTCGGAGGACGATTTAAAGAAAATCAAATCCATTCGCTGGTACATCAGTTGCGGCGACGATGATTTCCTTTACGAAGGAAACAGCATGATGCACATCGTTTTTCGTAAAAACGAAATACCGCACGAATTTCGTATCAAAGATGGAGGACATACCTGGACGTACTGGCGTATGGAATTGCCGTTAGTCATGGAATTTGTGTCAAAATCTTTCATGCAGCATTAAGTTGATACGTGAACACCATATCAACCTTCTGAAAACAAACCATACTTTATGGGATTTCATTGTGATCGGCGGGGGAGCGACAGGTCTGGGCATTGCGGCAGATGCTGCGAGCAGAGGTTTTAAAACCGTTCTTTTGGAACAATCGGATTTTGCAAAAGCGACATCAAGCCGGAGTACCAAATTAGTGCACGGCGGTGTACGTTATTTGCAAAAAGGCGATGTGGCGCTTGTTCGCGAGGCCTTGCAGGAGCGCGGACGGCTTTGCAGAAATGCACCGCATTTGGTAAAGGATCAACGATTTATCATTGCCGCTTATCAATGGTGGGAAAAGCCGTTTTATACCATCGGTTTGGTGATGTATGATTTGTTGGCCGGTAAGCTCGGATTGGGGCGTTCTTTCCCGATTGGCAGGAGAAAAATCACAGAAGCGGTTCCGCAAATTCATCAAAAGAAGTTGCGTGGCGGCGTGGTATATCACGACGGGCAATTCGATGATTCGCGTTTGGCAATCAATCTGATGCAAACCGCAGCGGAAAAAGGCGCCATATCAGTTAATTATGTGAAGGTAACCGGTCTGGTGAAAGAAAACGGGAAAGTTACCGGAGTGATGGCGCACGACGAAATCGGCGGCGAAAGTTTTGAATTGAAAGGAGCGGAAAAAGGCGCCATATCAGTTAATTATGTGAAGGTAACCGGTCTGGTGAAAGAAAACGGGAAAGTTACCGGAGTGATGGCGCACGACGAAATCGGCGGCGAAAGTTTTGAATTGAAAGGGCGATGCGTTGTCAACGCTACCGGCATTTTTGTCGACGACGTCATCCAAATGGATAACGGGAAAGCGGAGCCGATGGTGCGCCCCAGTCAGGGCATCCATTTGGTAGTCGACCGTTCGTTTCTCGGTGGCGATGACGCCATCATGATTCCCAAAACAAGCGACGGACGTGTTTTATTCGGGGTTCCGTGGCATAACCGTGTGATACTCGGCACTACCGATACGCCTGTAAAAGAATTTATGCTGGAACCGCGACCATTAGAGGAAGAAATTGATTTTATATTGAACACTTCGGCTGCTTACTTAACGCGCCCGCCCCAACGTGAGGATGTACTTTGCGTGTTTGCCGGACTGCGACCGTTAGCCGCTCCAAAACGAAACAGGGATGAAAAGAAAACGAAAGAAATATCGCGCAGACATAAGTTAATTTCGTCCGATTCGGGATTGATTTCCATTACGGGCGGCAAATGGACTACCTATCGACAGATGGCGCAGGAGACCGTCGATTTAGGTATTAAAAAAGCCGGTTTTTCCAACAGAAAGTGCGTGACTAAGGAAATGAAAATACACGGCTACCAACCGACCACCGACCACAGCAACCGGTTGTACGTATATGGCAGCGATGTTAAGAATATTATGAACCTGCAAAAAGAAAAGCCGGAATATGCCGAAAAGTTACATCCGGAATTTGATTTTACGGTTGCCGAAGTCGTTTGGGCAGTGCGCGAGGAAATGGCCGTGACGGTGGACGATGTGTTGGCGCGTCGTGTAAGGGCGTTGTATCTTGATGCGCGGGCTTCTATGGAAATGGCTCCGAAAGTAGCGCGTATCATGGCTCAGGAACTGGGAAAAGATGATGCGTGGGAAGAGGCTCAGGTGAAAGAATTTGTAGCGTTGGCAAACGGTTATATTTTTAAGTAATCATATTATGTCAAAAGTAGAACAGGCATTAAAATCAGCGCGTGAAACTCGTGCGTTACAAATCGGAGTAAACATCCTGAACCAATTTCCGGCAATGTTTGCGGAACAGTTTCCGGCAAAGAAAGCCATCATTGTGGCCGATAGTACGACTTATGAGGTAGCGGGAAAGGCGACGTCGGAATTTCTTCGCAGTGCAGGTATCGTACAGGAAAAACCTTTTGTGTTTACCGTTGCGGACTTACATGCCGAATTTCAACATATAGAACAATTAGAAAGCCTCTTGGTTCAAACCGATGCTATTCCAGTTGCGGTTGGTTCGGGCACGATTAACGATTTGACCAAGTTAGCCGCTCATCGCACGGGACGACCTTACATATGCGTTGCAACAGCCGCTTCGATGGACGGATATACCGCATACGGGGCGTCGATCATTTACAGGGGCAACAAGCAGACATTTACCTGCCCGGCGCCACAGGCTGTGTTAGCTGATATTGAGATCATCCGTAAGGCGCCCGCCGAGATGACGGCCTCGGGCTATGCCGACCTGTTTGCCAAAATAGTAGCAGGCGCCGATTGGATATTGGCCGACGAGTTGGGCGTTGAAGCCATTGATTCAACCGCATGGGCGATTGTTCAGGACGGATTGCACGAAGCGTTGGCTCATCCCGACGGAGCGCGTTCAGGAGCGGTTGAGGCCATCACGCCGTTGGTAGAGGGTTTGATGCTGGGCGGATTTGCGATGCAGTGGTCGCGGACAAGCCGCCCCGCGTCGGGCGCCGAACATCAGTTCAGCCATCTCTGGGACATGGAGCATCATACGTACAACGGAAAAGCGCCTGCGCACGGGTTTAAGGTGGGAATAGCCACTTTGTATATTTCGGCTTTGTACGAACAATTATTGCATCACCCTGTCGAACAGCTTGATGTAGCAGCATGTTGCGCACAGTGGCCGGAGTGGGAACAACAGGAAGCGCGTATAAAAGCGATGTTTTCAGGTACTGATTTCCTCGAAACGGCATTGACCGAAACGCGCGCCAAATATATCTCAAAGGAAGATTTAGCCAAACAGTTGGAAATATTAAAAGCAAAATGGCCGGTTATCAAAAATCGTCTTACCAAACAGTTGTTGCCGTCTGCTGAAGTGAAGCGTCGCCTGCAATTGGTTGGAGCGCCCGTCGAACCGGAAGACATCGGCATCACCCAAGCCCGACTCCGCAAAAGTTTCCTGCGGGCGCAACATCTCCGCCGCCGTTTTACTATCCTCGATGTGGCGGTACGAACCGGTTGTCTTGACTTATGGTTGAAGTAAAAACATATAAAAATTATTTATCAAATGAACACAATAACAAGAAGAAAATTTTTGGGAAATTCGGCGGCAGTAGCTGCCGGAATGACCGTTATCCCCGCTCATGTGATGGGGAAAACTTTTGGTCGCACTGCTCCCAGCGATAAACTGAATATCGCCGGAATCGGAGTGGGAGGAATGGGACGTCGCAACCTGAGCAACATGAAAACGGAAAATATCGTTGCCTTGTGCGATGTTGACTGGCAATATGCTGAGAAAACGTTCAATGATTATCCCAACGCCAAACGATATAAAGATTGGCGGGTAATGTTTGACGAAATGGGTAAATCAATTGACGCTGTTTTGGTAGCGACGCCCGATCATACCCATGCAGGCGTGTCGGCACACGCCATTACATTGGGAAAACATGCCTATACCCAAAAGCCTTTGACGCATTCGGTGTACGAATCGCGCCTGTTGACCAATCTGGCAAAAAAATACAAAGTAGCCACTCAAATGGGTAACCAGGGTAATTCTTTCGACTGGTGCCGTACCGTCAGCGAATGGATATGGTCGGGCGTCATCGGCGAAGTAAAGGAGGTTCATACCTGGACTGACCGACCTATCTGGCCGCAAGGGTTGCAACGTCCCAAGGAAACAATGCCGGTTCCTTCAACGTTAGACTGGGATTTGTTTATCGGCCATGCATCGAAACGTCCCTATCACTCGGTATATACGCCGTGGAACTGGCGCGGATGGTGGGATTTCGGTACAGGCGCGTTGGGCGATATGGCCTGTCACATCATGGATCCGGTTTTTTGGGCGCTCGACCTGAAATATCCTGTCAAAGTGATTGGAAGTTCTACGCTGAGCAATACCGAATCGCCGCCTCATGCACAAATCGTAGAATATACTTTTCCGGCAAGGAGGGCGAAAGGATCGGTCAATATGCCCGAAGTAAAGGTTAGTTGGTACGACGGCGGGTTGCTTCCCCCACGTCCCGAAGAACTGAAAGACGGCGAAATGATGGGCGACGAGAACGGTGGGATTATCTTCATCGGCGCCAAAGGAAAAATCATGACCGGATGCTATGGCATGAATCCTACATTGTTGCCCACTTCGAAAATGGCAGATTTCAAACAACCGGCGCCTGCTTTACCAAGGGTAAAAGGCGGGAACGGAGACATCTGGAATACCGACGCACACGAGCAGGATTGGATCAGGGCATGTAAGGAATCGCCTGACAACCGTGTCGAATCGTCTTCACATTTCGGATTTTCAGGCCCGTTCAACGAAACGGTAGTGATGGGCGTACTGGCGGTTCGTCTTCAGGGATTACAGCGCGAACTTCTATGGGATGGCGAGAATATGAAGTTTACCAATATTTCGCCCACTGACCATATTAAGATTGTTACGGTGGACGACTTCAAGGTCATAGACGGCGACCCGAAGTTTGACCGACAGTTTGCCGATTTCAATGCCGGAGAAATTGCAGCAGAGTGGATCAAACATAACTATCAGAACGGATTTAGTTTGCCTCCGATGCCTTAATTCAAAAGCCCGTAAGGACTTATACATGGATAACCCCGAGTTGCGCTCCGCTTACTCGAGGTTATCCATATTTACCTCCTTCGGGGGTGCAAATCAAATTGTCGCAAAACAAGAAAGATTCCTCACTTCGTTCGGAATGACGTCTTATCTTACGAAGAAAAAGGGGAATGAAGGAATCAGCGGCAAAGCCGCTGATTCCTTCATCTTCATATATTTTGCCAACGATCGTCATTTCGAATGGAGCGAAGCGGAATGAGAAATCTCTCCTGGGACCATTTGAAATACACCCTCCTTCGGAGGCTTATTCTGAAATTTAAACCACCTCTTAGGATTCCCGAATCATATTTTCACAAACTCCACGCGGCGGTTTTTCGCTTTTCCTTCGTCGGTTGCGTTATCGGCTATGGGAGTGGTTTGTCCTTTGCCGGCTGCTTTGAGGCGGTCGGCGGCAACGCCGTTTTCTACTAATTTATCAACCACAGCCTGACTGCGGGCTTCGCTCAATGTCTGGTTGGTAGCAGCGTTGCCCGTGCTGTCGGTATGACCTTCGACAGAAAATTTCAGATCTGGGTTTTCCTTCATCAGCGTGGCGATGCGGTTGATTTCGCCCATGCTTTCGGGTTTGATTGTCGATTTTCCTACATCAAACGTGATGCCGTAAGTGATGAATTTGCCGTCGCTCATCATTCTATCGTACAGCGGCACAGCGCCTTTGGCAACACGAAAATTAGTAAACAGCATACTTCCCCGTCCGGGGTTCCACGTACTGACGTCAAACCAGCCCGGAGGCTCTTTTACGTTAGGAACATTGATGATACGCACCCCGTTGATATAAACTTTCCACGCCCGTTTATTGAACGACATGGCAATATGATGCCAGGTATCGTAATCCAACCGTATGTTGCCATCTCCGCCGGCACTATTATCGCTTGGTGAAGACCAATGATACCAATAACGGGTATCTTCCAGTTTCCCTGGTTTCTCA
>Ga0082212_10001640_pt1 | contig 32954 bp, 23 predicted proteins | sample TergutNt197P3_FD_71548 | JGI IMG/M metagenome (GOLD analysis project Ga0082212, IMG submission 71548) | Neocapritermes taracua P3 segment gut microbial communities from Petit-Saut dam, French Guiana - Nt197 P3 | ecosystem: Host-associated > Arthropoda: Insects > Digestive system > Gut ... | reverse complement strand
CGCAACCACAACTTCGACCTCATTTCCATACGCCCTCCCTTTCCCTTCATGCCGCCCCTCGGCGGCGTTGTTCCAGCAAAAAAGACTCCCAATTAAATCGAGAGTCGGGAAGGTGAGAATTCATATACCTGAACCCGTTACTTTCAGATCCCGGTCGGGAATACCTTTTGTATGATAACGGTTTCCCGACCTGCATCGGGACTTTGTTAGCTTTGGTATATGGGCTCTCACGCCCTACTCTCTAATCTATGTCCACTCGCCCCCATCTCTAAGGGCGCGGGTAAGATACACCAAACTCCCGCACCAGCGCAAGCCCAATCTTCACGCGCGGCGGGAAAAAAAACGGGCGGCGGCGGCGGGGCGCGAGGCTTTCGCCTTGCCAATGCCGGGAGCGCAGGGCTTCCGCCCTGCATCGTTATTAATATTATATTGCAGGGCGGAAGCCCTGCGCTCCCGGCATGGTGCTCCCGGCATTGGGGCATCAAAGGGCAAACCGCACAGAATTTTTTTCCGCCATCTGAATCAAGGAGGCGAGACCGTGAGGCAAGGGTCTTGCTTCCGCCTCACAGGATCAGCATACAGTCGCCGTAACTGAAAAAGCGGTAGCGCTCGGCGATGGCCTCGCGATAAGCGCGGAGGATGAGTTCGCGCCCGGCCAGCGCGCTGACCATCATGATGAGCGTTGACTGCGGGAGATGGAAGTTCGTCAGCATCGCGTCCGTCACCTGAAAGCGGTACGGCGGGTAGATGAAGATGGCGCTCCCGCCCTCCGCCGCCACGACGCGCCCGTTGTTCGCCGCCGCCACCGTCTCCAGCGTCCGCACGCTCGTGCTGCCCACCGCCACGATGCGCCCGCCGCGCGCCTTGCAGGACGCGACCGCGCCCGCCGCCGCCTGCGTCACGCGGTAACGCTCCGCGTCCATGCGGTGCGCCTCGACCGTCGCCGTCTTGACCGGCCTGAACGTCCCCGGCCCGACGTGCAGGGTCACGCTTGCCCGCCGCACGCCTTTCGCGTCCAGCGACTGAAACAGCGCGTCCGTGAAATGAAGCCCGGCGGTCGGCGCGGCGACCGCGCCCGTCTCACGCGCATAGACCGTCTGGTAACGCTCGCGGTCCGTCCGCTCCATGCGCCCGCCGCCGTCCCTTCGGATGTACGGCGGTATGGGCGTCTGCCCGTGCTCCTCCAGCAGCGCCATCAGCGGCCGCGCCGTGCGGAACAAGACAGGGCACGCGCCGTTGGCCATCGGCGCCAGGATCTCCGCATCAACCTCGCCCCCCGCGAAACGCGCCAGCAACCCCGCCCGCACCGGGCGCCCTGACCCGCAGAGGCACGACCAAACCGACGGCGACGCGGGCAACGGGTTCACCAGCAGCAGTTCCACCGCGCCGCCCGTATCCGCCCACGCGCCCTTCAGACGCGCGGGGAACACGCGCGTGTCGTTCAACACCAGCAGGTCATCAGCGGTCAGGTAATCGGGCAAATCGCCCACCTGCCGGTGCTCGATGCACCCGCCGTCGCGGCGCAGCACCATCATGCGCGATGTGCCGCGCACCTGCGGCGGCTCCTGCGCGATCAGCTCCGGCGGCAGCTCATAATCAAAATCAGAAGTCAACATACGTAATCAAACCCGTGACGCTAATCATCCGCCCTACCTTTGACATCAACACCTTGACGCGGCGGCTGAAGCTGCACCAGCCTCACCGTCAGGAACCCGGCGTGAACCCATTTGCCGTCCGGGACCGTCGTGCTCCCGAGCAGGATGGTGTCGCCGTCATTCACCTTGACCTGCGTCTCGAAATTCGTCGTGCCGAACACGGGCTGGCGGCGCGGTCCCCAGCGTTCCTGCGTGACCCACTGCGTGCGCAGGCTCATCTCCACGAACGTGTCTTCCGCCTCGCATCCTATCGTGGGTATCGCCTGGAATATCATGCCGACTTCCCTCATGGTGAAATGGTTCGGATCGGATTCCCCATGCGGTACATTCGGGGAAAGCACCTCTCGTACGGCTTTCACACAAAACTCCTGCTCCAGATTCGCCACGGCGGACGCTGTGGCCACGGGCTTAGACTTACCGGCTTTCCGCAGGGCCATCAACGCCGCCTTCGTCATGCCCCCGTTAAGCAGGAGCTTCTCGACATCTCTCGCCCTGAACGCGACAATCTGCACCTCGGCATACACGTGATGGCGGCGATTGAAACCGCAGACTGGGCAAGGCAGAATGATTTGATCCAGAAGCACTAACTGCTCTGGCGTGTTCGTCACAAACAACTTACCGAAACCTTTGTCATACTCAACGGAAGACCCCTCTGGCCAGCGCACTCCCATCCCAGCGAAAAACAGCTTCAAGTCGTCTGTAACAGTGCGCATCCTTTCATGCTGATCAGGGGACACATCGTAAATCCGTTGCTCAACCTCCTCGTGATCCCAGACCGGCACAATCATGACCAGTGCCCCGTCCAGCCTGATCCGCATGCCTGTCGCGTCACAGACGAGTTTCAGCGCGTCGTGCAGGCTGATGAAACGGGCGCTCATGGCGGGTATCACAGGGACATCGCGGTCATCGTCCGTCCCAGCCGAGCCGTCGGGCGCGAAAATGTTGTCATCCATGCTGCTGTGCGACGACGGCAGTTTCAAGATGAAACTGAACCCGTAACCGTCCTCGGGGTTCTCGGGCTTATCGTAGTCACGGCCGACCTTGTAGAAGAAATCTATCGCGTCGATAATCGTGTCGGGCGGACGGAACGAGATTTCGGGGATGACGATTTCCCGCATTTTCCGTAGCGTTTCCGCCGACCTGCGTTTCTTCGCTGTGGCCTCGTGCTTTTCTGGGACTGCTTCCACGGCGGTCGCGCCGTTCTGCGCCTCATCGCGCGTCACGCATGAGGACGCCATCGCGCACACCGCCATCACAGCCGCCACCCAGCCCCGCTGGCACCCATTTTCCCAACTCATGACGTTAATCCTTTCCGCCGCCAAGGATACCAAACCTCGCGCATGCCTTCAAGCGCAATAGCGTGAACTGGAATTTTCCGCCGCGTGTTGCGGGTTTTCTTGTCTTGAAATCGCGCGGGGGAAATGTTATCGTACCGTTTTTAAACGTGACCAAAAAGAGACAAGGAAATGAGAATTCTTTCGGGTATCCAGCCGTCGGGCAAATTGCACTGGGGCAATTATTTCGGGATGATGCGCCCTGCGGTGAGGCTGCAGGAGCAGGGCAATGCGTTCTTGTTCATCGCTAACTATCACGCGCTGACCACGGTGCAGGACCGGGGGCGGCTGTTGCAGGACACGTGGGAGGTGGCGCTGGATTTCCTCGCGTGCGGGCTGGACACGAACCGCACGGTGTTCTTCCGCCAGAGCGACGTGCCGGAGGTGCACGAGCTCACATGGCTGCTCTCGACGGTCACGCCCATGGGTCTGCTGGAGCGGTGCCACTCGTACAAGGACAAGCTGGCGAAGGGCTTCGCGCCGTCGCACGGGCTGTTCGCGTACCCCGTGCTGATGGCGGCGGACATCCTGCTGTACCAGTCGGACATCGTCCCGGTGGGGCGCGACCAGAAGCAGCACGTGGAGGTCACGCGCGACATCGCCATCAAGTTCAACAACACCTTCGGCGAGGTGTTCACGATCCCCGAGCCGTCGATTCCCGAGGAGGTGGCCGTGGTGCCGGGGTTGGACGGGCAGAAGATGTCGAAGAGCTACGGCAACACGATCGAGCTGTTCGGCTCCGCGAAGGAGACGAAGGCGCGGATCGCGAAAATCGTGACGGACTCGAAGGGGCTGGAGGAGCCGAAGGATCCCGCGACGTGCAACATCTTCGCGCTGTACAAGCTGTTCGCCACGCCCGCGCAACGCGCGGAGATGGAGGCGAATTACCGTGCCGGGAACTATGGTTACGGTCATGCGAAGAAAGCGTTGCTGGCGGTGTTCGAGGAGGTGTTCGCACCGTTCCGCGCCAAGCGTGACGAGCTCGCCGCGAACCCGGACTATGTGGAACAGATTCTGCGCGACGGCGCAACCCGCGCCCGCGCCGCCGCAACTGTCACGCTCGACAAGGCGCGGCGGGCGGTTGGGCTCGCGTAAGGAGGGACAAATGAAACGTTGGGTTGTGTTGCTGGGTTGTGTTGCGGGTCTCGCGGGTGTCAGCACCGCGCAGGGGCCGCTGGCCATCGCCGTGCGCGGGCAGGCGGCGGGACACGTCATCGTGCGGCCTGCGGCGGCGTCGCCGTCGCAGGTTTACGCGGCGGAGGAGCTTCAGAAATTCGTCGGGCAGCTGACGGGCGTCACGCTCGCCATCCAGACGGACGAGGGGGCGCTCCCGGAACGCGCCGTCCTGCTGGGCAACACGCGGCACACGGATGCCGTGCTGGGCGCGCCCGCCGACGTGGGCGCGCTGGGCGATGACGGCTTCCGTCTGGTCACGCGCGGCAACCACCTGCTCGTCCTCGGCGGGCCGGTGCGCGGCACGCTGTACGGAGTCTATGAGGTGCTGGAGCGCTTCGGCGGGTGCCGCTGGTATGCGTCGTGGCACAGCGTCATCCCGTCGCTGGACAGGCTGGAGGTCCCCGCGCTGGACGAGGCGCAGCGGCCCGCGTTCGCCCTGCGCGAGCCGTATTGGTTCGATATGTTCAAGGGCGATTTCGCGGCGCGGAACAAGGTGAACGGGAACGCCCCGTCGCTCACGGAGAGGCACGGCGGAAAAATCCGTTTCGGCGGCGGGATGTTCGTGCACACGTTCGAGAAGCTCTGCCCGAGCGAAGAGTTCTTCGACACGCACCCGGAGTATTTCAGCGAGATCGGCGGCACGCGCGTCAAGGCGCACACGCAGCTGTGCCTGACCAACCCCGACGTGCTGCGAATCGTCACCGAGCGGACGCTTGCCGCCATCCGCAAAGACCCGGGCGCGAAGCTGTTCAGCGTCAGCCAGAACGACTGGTACAACGGCTGCACGTGCGCCAACTGCAAGGCGATCGACGACCGCGAGGGGACGCAGGCCGGGTCGCTCATCGCGTTCGTCAACAAGGTGGCGGCGGCCGTCGAGAGGGAATTCCCGGATGTGTGGATCGAGACGCTGGCCTACCAGTACACGCGCACGCCGCCCAAGACCGTGCGCCCGCGCCGCAACGTCGTGCCGCGCCTCTGCACCATCGAGTGCGACTTCTCGCACGCGCTCGACGTGAGCGCGTTCAAGCAGAACCGCAAATTCGTCGAGGACATCAACGGCTGGAGCGCGCTCACGGACAAGCTCTACATCTGGGATTACGTCACCGACTTCCGCAACTACATCGGGCCGTTCCCCAACATCAACGCCCTGCAAGGCAACGTCCGCTTCTTCAAGGCGAACAACGTCGTCGGGCTGTTCGAGCAGGGCGCGTACCAAGGCCGCCACGGCGAGTTCGCGGAGCTCAAGGCGTGGCTGCTCGCCAAGTGGCTCTGGAACCCGGACCTGCCGCAGGATGCGCTCGTCAGCGATTTCCTCAACGGCTACTACGGCGCGGCCGCGCCGTTCGTGCGCCAGTACATCGACAAGCTCCACGCGCAGTACACCGACCCCGAGAACACGCCGCTGTCCATTTTTGTCGATGTCATGAACCTTAATCTGGCGGACGGTTTCCTGCCCGAAGCCCTCGCGCTCTGGCAGCAGGCGGAGGCGGCCGTCAAGGGTTCCCCCGCGCACCTCTACAACGTCCGCATGAGCGCGATCCCCGCGCTGTTCGCGCACCTCGCCCGTAACTTCGGCGCCGCGGAAATCAAGGTGTGGTGCATGGCGAACCCGCGCGACCGCCTGAACGCCGACGCACAACGCACCGCCCAGGACCTGCTCAGCCGCCTCGACGAGGCCAAGGACATCCGCCTCTCGGAGCCGCCCGAGCATCACGACTCGATCCTGCGGGGCTGGAAGAGCCTTGCGAACCCGAACATCCCGGAGCGCGGCCAGACGAAGGCCCTTATCGGGCACGACCTGCTGACCCTGAGCCGCCGGGGCGAATGGGGCGACACCGTCCCCGACCCCCTCGCGACCGGCGACACCGCGCTGAAGCTCTTCAACACCCACTACGAATGGTGCGCCACGCTCCACATGCGGCACGTCGCGTTCGACCCCGGCAAACGCTACAAGATCCGCGCCCGCCTGCGCTTCGACAAAATCCCCGGCAAGGAGGGCAAGGCCGTGTGGGCCGGCGTGTACGACACCAAGGCGAAGAAAAGCAACGGCGACATCTCGCGCACCACGACCCAAGTCTCCGAGGACTACGCATGGTACGACATCGCCGAGTTCACCCCCAACACCGACCAGTATTTCTGGATCGGCCCCGGCATGTTCGACAAGGCCAAGGGCGAGACCTCCGCCATCAACGCCCTCTACATCGACCAGATCGAGCTGTCTGTCGCGCCGTGAATCGAGCCGCCAGTTCGGGCGTTACAAAATGTGGTTGCGGAAGGGGTAGGGGAGTGATACCATTGATGTTTTCATTCTGGGGAGATTGTGTTTGAACGGAAAAGCGAAGGAGAGGGTAGAGGCATGAAGGCAGTTGTGTATCACGGTCAGTTGGATGTGCGGGTGGAGGACATCGCGGTCCCGGTGTGTGCGGAGGGCGGTTTGCTGGTGAAGGTGGAGGCGTGCGCGGTGTGCGGGTCGGACATGAAGGCGTACCTGTCTGGCAACCCGCGCATGAAGCCGCCGATCGTGGTGGGGCATGAATTTTCCGGGGTGGTCGTGGAGGCGCGAGCGGAAGGCTTCGAGGTCGGCGGGCGCGTGGTGATGGCCACGAGCGTGTCGTGCGGCGAGTGCGCGTACTGCCGCCGGGGCTGGAACAACATCTGCGCGAACATCCGCCCCATGGGCTTCGGGTACGACGGCGGCATGGCGGAGTATGTGGCGATTCCCGAGCTCGCGCTCCGCAACGGTCATGTGATCAACGTCCCTGCGCACGTTGACCCCGTCCATGCGTGCCTCGCGGAGCCGGTGAGTTGCGCGGTGAACGCGTGCGAGAACAGTCAAGTCGCCGAGGGCGACACGGTGCTGGTGATGGGCGCGGGGCCGATGGGCATCCTGAACGCGCTGGTGGCGCGGCAGTACGGGGCAAGCCGGATCATTTTGTCGGAGGTGAACCCGTCGCGCCTGGCGCAGGGCGCGGCATTTGGGTTCAACCGTCTGGTGAACCCTGCGGAGGAGGATCTGGAGGCGGTCGTCAAGGGCATGACGGGCGGGTACGGCGCGGACGTGGCGATCGTGGCCGCCCCGGCTGCCGCGCCGCAGGAGCAGGCCTTGGGGCTGGTGCGGCGGCGCGGGACGGTGTGCCTGTTCGCGTCGCTGCCGCACGACAAGCGCATGATCACCGTGGACAGCCGCCTGCTACATTACGGCGAGCTGCGCGTGGTCGGCACGAGCGACTCGACGCCAAGCCATGTGCGCAGGGCGGTCGAGATTCTGGGCGGCGCGAGTTTCCCTGCCGGGAAGATCGTCACGCACCAGTTGCCGCTGGACGGCTTCAACGGCGCGATCGAACTGATGAAGAGCGGCGAGGCACTGAGGGTGGTGCTGAGGAACATCTGAAAATTAGAAACGGAACAAGAGGGAGAGACATGGACTTGAAGTTGAAGGATAAGGTCGTCGTCGTCACGGGCGCGTCGAGCGGGGTGGGGAAGAAAATCGCGGCGGGCTTTGCGGCGGAGGGCGCGAAGACGGTCATCAATTATTTGAGGAACGCCGAGAAAGGGCTGGACTTCGGGGCGGATGCGGCGGCGGTCGCGGAGGAGATCAAGCGGACGTATGGCACGGACTCCGTGCCCGTGGCTGCGGACATGGCGTTCGAGGGGCAGATCGTCGGGCTGTTCGATGAGGCCGAGGCCGCGCTCGGGCCTGTGGACGTGCTGGTGAACAATGCGGCGTACCTGCCCAAGGGACCGCTCGAGAATTACTCCGAGGCGGAGTGGAACTACACGTTTCAGGTGAACGTGACGGGCGCGTTCACGGCGAGCAAGGAACTCATCAAGCGTCTGCGCGCGCGCGGCGCGAAGGGCAAGATCGTCAACCTCGCGTCGCAGGCGGCGTTCCTGGGCTCGACCTCGGGACACCTGCCGTATGACTCCAGCAAGGGCGCGCTGGTCTCGATGACGCGCGCCATCGCCCGCGAGGTCGCGAAGGAAGGCATCAACGTCAACGCCGTCGCGCCGGGCATGGTGATGACGGACATGGTGGCGAAACTGTGGGAGGAGCGCAAGGAGCAGTACCTCTCGCGCATCCCGCTGTACCGCATCGCCCAGCCCGAGGAGATCGCCAACGTGATCGTCTTCCTCGCCTCCGACGCGGCAAGCTACATGACCGGCACCACCCTCGACCTCACAGGCGGGCTGATGATGCGGTAGGGGACAACAATGATAATTAAGAATTAGAAATGAGGAGTCGATGGCGGGCGCGGTCAATGGGGCTGACTCTGCGTGAAGCATTTATTCCTCCGTTTTTTATCCTCACACAAAGGCACGAAAGGCGCGAAAAAGTGTGACCTCTTTTTTGTCACATTTCTGGGCAAATCTTTTTTCGCGTGTTTCACGTGGTTCGCGGTTGACACAGCCTTGAATCTTGCGGTTTTAGGACACGTCTAATAAATGTCCGCTGGACATTGCCTTTGCGGTGTGTTATGATAAATGCGTTTAAATCGTGGAAGGGAGAAGTCAGATGAATGTCAAGGTTTGGATGTTGGCTGGGATGACGGCGTGTGCGGCGGGTCTCGTTTTCGGGGATGCGTGGGAGACGCTGGAGGGGCAGTTCAGGACGGTGCCGATGGAGGCGCGGCGGTTCACGGGGCCGCTGTTCTGGATGCACGGGGATGAGCCGCAGGAGCTGCTGGAGAGCATGGTGGACAAGGTCGCGGAGGGCCACAACGGTATCCTCACGGCGGAGTCGCGCCCGCACAAGGATTGGCTGGGCGAGGGGTGGTACCGTGACGTGGCGATCGTGCTGGAGCGGGCGAAGAAGAACAACCTGCACCTGATGCTGTTTGATGATTACTGGTGGCCGAGCCAGATGATGGGCGGGCGCGTCCCGGAGCAGTACGGGAGCAAGGTGCTGGAGGCGGTGCGCTGGGATTCGGGCGACGCGGAGCCGACGCTGCCGCAGAACGTTTTCCGCGTGCTGGCGGCGAAGCGCGTGGGCGAGGATGCGTTCGACGGCACGAGCCTGCGGGACATCACGGCGCGGGTGAAGGACGGTGCGTTCGGCGTGGAGGAGGGCTGGAGCGCGTTGGCGTTCGGGTGGAAGTTCACGGGCAAGAACGGGCCGTTCGGAGGCCAGCAGAGGTTCATCTCGGTGGACGGCGCGGACCGCGAGTGTGTGGACTGGTTTCTCAAGGCGGTATATCAGCCGCATTACGAGCGCTTCGGGAAGGACTTCGGCAAGACGATCACGGGGTTCTTCTATGACGAGCCGGAGACGCAGGGCGATTGGGGGGCGGATATGCTGGCGCTGGCGGCGGAGCGCGGCTGGGACTTGAACCGCTTCCTCGTGGCGTATAAGTTCAAGCTGGCGGGCGATGAGCAGGCGGCGGGCTGGTACGGGTATCTCAACTGCTTCGTGGAGTCGTGGGGGCGCACGATGTACGGGGGCATGACGAAGTGGTGCAAGGAGCACGGGGTGTTTTCGAGCGGGCATTTCATGGAGCACGGCAATGACATTTTCCATCGCGGGATGTCGGGCGGTAACATGATGCAGCTGATGAAGTACAGCGACATGGGCTGTATCGATCTGGTGTGCGAGCAGGTCTATCCCGGCCAGCGCAACATGGGGCTGTATCAGATGCCGAAGATTGCGAGCTCGATCTCGCACGTCTATGACAAGAAGGACGACATCGCGTGGTCGGAGATTTTCGGCGGCTACTTCCAGAAGCTGACCTACCCTGATATGAAGTGGCTGTGCGACTGGCATCAGGTGCGCGGCGTGAACTTCATGATCCCGCACTCGTTCAACCCGCGCTCGCCGCGTGACAAGGACTACCCGCCCTATTTCCACAACGGCGGCTTCGAGCCGCGCTGGCCGCTGTACCGCGTGTGGGCGGACTACAACAACCGCTTGGCGACGCTGCTGGTGGGCGGTTATCACGTCGCGCCGATCGCGCAGATGCACATCGGGCTTTCGTTCCATGCGGGCAAGACCGTCCGCCCCGAGGCGATGACGACGAGTATTCAGGACGCGCTCCTCGATTGCGACTGGGTTCCGTATGACGCGCTGGAGGGTGCGGCAATCGTCGAGAAGGATTCGCGCTGGGGCGGGCGCACGACGCTGAGAATCGCGAAGGAGACCTTCCCCGTCCTGATCCTCCCGGCGGCGGAGGTCGTGCCGTATGAGGTGATGGCGAAGGCGAAGGCGTTCTTCGACAAAGGCGGCGTGGTGATTGGTCACGGTATCCGCCCCAGCGTGTCCGCGACGGTCGGGCGCAAGAATGCGGAGATACAGGCGCTCGCGTCCGCCATCTTCGACGCGAAGGCCAACGCGGCGGGCGGCGTGTCGGCGTTTTTCGACAACGAGCCGTCGGAGGCGGCGTGGGCGGGCTTGCTCGCCAATGTTCCGCTGACGGTGCGCGTCGTGAAGGGCGAAGGCGCGAAGTGGGTTCACGCCATGCACCGCGTCAAGGAGGGGCGCGACGTGTTCCTGATTTGCAGTCAGCACAAGGCGCACGGGGCGCGCCCGATGACGTTCGAGCTGATTGCGAAAGGCGAACCCGAGCGCTGGGATCCGATGCGCAACGAGGTCACGCGCGTGCCGTACCGTCGCGTCGCGGACAACAAGGTGCAGGTGGATTTGACGCTGGTGGAGATGGAGAGCGTGTTGATTGTGTTCAACCCCGCGAAGCGGCCGCTGCCCGTGCGCTTCGAGGAGACACCCGAAGCCAGCCGCCAGAAGATTGCCGTGACGCGCAAGGACGACGTGCGCGTCGAGATGATCGCGCCCGAAGGCACGACGCGCAGCCCCGTCACCGAGCGCATGACGTGCGAAGGCGCATTCAGCCTCCCGAATATTCCGAAGGGCGCGCGCGTGTTCGTGTCGTTCGGCGGCATCGACGTTGAGGACGCATTGCGCGTGAAGGTCAACGGCAAAGAGGCCGGCGGCTTCATCGGCGCACCCTACCGCCTCGACGTGACGCAATACGTCACGCAAGGCGCGAACACTATGCAGACCGAGCCGTTCGCGGTGAAAGAGATGACCGTCTGGGTTGTCCCCGACTGACGTAATTGATGTTTCTGAACACTAACAAAAAAGGAGAAGTATGCATAAATGTTTCATTGCTGCTGTTGTTGCCGCCGCGAGCGTCGCGGGGGCGGAGCCGATCCGTCACATCCTCGTGCTGGGGGATGAGTCGAGGGGGGCGATCCATTACGTCGATCAGTTCGAGCCGGCGAAGTCGTATTCCGTCCCCGCGCCGCGTCCCGTGTGGGACTTGCGCGTGTGCGGGAAGGACCGCTACCGCTCGGTGTCGGGCAAGGGGTTCACGGTCACGGACATGAAGGAACGCAAGGAGGTGGACAAGTTCTCGCACGATGCGCTGGGCGGGCTGACGAGCGTGTGCGACCTGCCCGACGGCGGTTTCATCGCGGGGACGAACCAGAAGGTTGACGACAAGGACGCGGTCGTGGTTTACACGTTCTCCAAAGACCGCCAGCTGAAAGGCAAGAGCATTTTCCGTGGCGTCCACTACCTGCGGATGATGACGCGCTTGCCGAATGGCGACGTGCTGCTGGCGTGGAACGATGGCATCCTCAAAGGCCGCCTTGCGGCGGCGGGCAGCGAGGAGGGTACGGCGCTCCAGCAGTATAAGCTGCCGCGCGGCCGCAACGCATACATGGCGATCCCGCGCAAGGCGGGCGGGTACTGGGTCGGCGGCGGCTTCGCGTGCCAGGCGTGCGCGTATGCGGAAGATGGGACGTTCCTGAACGCGTTCGAGGCGCAGATGCCCGAGGGCTTGAAGAACAACTTTTACGCGGGTGTCGTGGAGCTTGCGAACGGCAACCTCGTCGTCGCCAACTGGAACGGCCACGACCCCAACGACAGCAAGAAGGGCTGGCAGATTCTGGAGTTCGACAAGACCGGCGCGTGTGTGTGGCACCTGCACGACGCAGAGGCGTATGGCTCCATCACGGGCGTGATTGTCGTGAAGTGATTAGTGGCTAGTGGTCAGTGGTCAGTGACTAGTGGTCAGTCAGTGGTTAGTGATTAGTGGTCAGTGGTTAGTATCGACGGCAGTCGATAGCTGTCGAAACGGGCAACAAAAAACGGACAATTCAAAACTCAATATGCTTCCCGTCACAGGAAGGGTGCACTCCATCGAGACGTTCGGGACGCTGGACGGGCCGGGTATCCGTTATGTGCTGTTCCTGCAAGGATGCCCGCTGCGGTGCCTCTACTGCCACAACCCCGACTCGCGCGCGCTGAACGCCGGGACGGAGATGCGTGCGGATGAGGTGCTGGCGGACATCCTGACGTACAGCAATTTCATCCGCTCCGGCGGGGTCACGCTCTCGGGCGGCGAGCCGCTGCTCCAGCCGGAGTTTGCGCGGGCGGTTCTGGAGGGCTGCCGCGCGAACGGCCTGCACACCGCGCTCGACACGTCGGGCGCGGTGCCGCTGGAGGCCTCGCGCCCCCTGCTGGAGCTGGCGGACTTGGTGCTGCTCGACATCAAGGCACTCGACAACGGCCTGTGCGAGACGCTGACCGGCGCGGGCAACGCGGACACGCTCGCGACGCTCGACCACTGCGAGCGCATCCGCAAGCCCGTCTGGATACGCCACGTGCTGGTGCCGGGCTACACGCTGGATGACGCGCACCTGAAAGCGCTTGCGGCGCACCTGAAAAACTATTCGGTCATCCAGAAAGTGGAACTCCTGCCGTTTCACAAGATGGGCGAGTACAAATGGGCGAAGCTGGGTTACGCATACACCCTCGCTCAAACCCCCGAGCCTACAGTAGAAGAGCTTTCCCGCGCACGTGCCCATTTCCGCGCCATCCCCGCCTTCCGACAGGATTATAGTCATTTAAATTGATGTTGTCGCCTATATGGCGTGCGGCCCTCCCCCCGTGCTGAAGCGGCTACCACCCCTCCCAAAGGGGGGGCACCACGCCGTCAGAATGGGCGGTTTTAAAATGGGGAGACTCCACGCTGTTATTTCCCTTGTGCAAGCCGCACGGTATGTGATAAACTATTTGACTTTGCGTTATCTTGACGTGAAGAAGAACCAAGTCGGAGGTGGCGATGAAATGCGAAAACCAATGGGTAAGGCGGCTGCTGGCGACGGGGGTGCTGCTGACGGTCGCGGGCGGCGCGCTCGCACAAGATGCGGTGCAGTATCAGTGGGTGGTGGAAGGTGAGGGATCCCCTGTGCTGCGCGCGGTCAACACGGTTACGGGGCAAACTGCCGAATGGGACGGAGGAAAATGGGTTTCCGTCATGAGGTTCAAGTTGCCCGACTGGGACAATATGCTGCCACAGAGGCCGTTGCCACCGGGGCTAGTACGGAGCCTCGACCCCGAAAAGGGAAGGGAGGCGCGTGACGCTTTCCTGAAGGCGGTTCCCCAGATGCCGCTTGAAGCGTTGGTCGAGAAGGCGAGGTGTATCTCTGTGTTTCAATATGAGGGCAAGATCGCCGAATTCAGCAATTTCGATTGTAATGGCGTATGTTTAAAATCGGCTCGTCAATACTTTGCTGGCTCTTCTCTCCCTAACGCCCATGTTAATCTGAAACAGAAAGGTATAGAGGTGAAAGTGGGGGATGTCCTCGTGCAGTTTGAGGTGAACCTCGACATAGGCGGAGTTGTCACATTCTACTTGTCCAGCGCAGTGCCAGCGAACGAGAAGGCGTTGATTTTCCCTGCGCCGGAGACGGTTGCGGATGACGTGAGGGATATCGTTATGCGATTGGCGAAGGAAGAGGAGAAACGCCAAAAGGAGCAGGAGGCGGCACGCACCGCCATTCTCGAGAACGTCAAAATGTTTAAACGGCAGCCAGCGGAGGCGGCGGAGGGTGATGCAGAAAATCATTGAAAAAGCTTCGGTGCTGGTGGAGGCACTGCCGTACATACAGGACTTCAAGGGGGCGGTGGTGCTCGTGAAGGTCGGCGGAAGCGTGATGGAGACGCCCGAGAACCTCGAGGGGCTGCTGACGGATGTCGCGCTGATGAGCGCGGTGGGCATGAAGGTGGTGCTGGTGCACGGGGGCGGTAAGGCGATCTCGCGCGGGATGGAGCGGGCGGGCATCGCGCCGCAGTTCGTGCGGGGGCTGCGGGTGACGACGGAGGAGGCGGTGCGGGTCGTCGAGCAGGTCATCAAGCAGGAGGTGAACGCGAACGTGGTGCGGCTGCTGAGGGGGCGCGGGGCGAACGCGCGCGCGTTGCACGGGGACTGGATTTTCACGGTGGAGCGGAAGGCCGGGCGCGACCCGGAGACGGGCGCGGATATCGACTGGGGATTCGTGGGCGAGCCGTCGGCGGTGGATGCGCGTCCCGTCATCGAGATGCTGGAGGCGGGCATCGTTCCGGTGGTCACGCCGCTTGGCACGGGGCGCGCGGACGGCAGGACGTACAATGTGAACGCGGACACGGCGGCGGCGGCGCTGGCGCAGGCGATGCGGGTGCGGAAGCTGGCGTTCATCTCGGACGTGCCGGGGCTGCTGCTGGATGTGGATGACCCGTCGAGCCTGCTGGCGACGCTGCGGGTGAGCAGCGTGGAGAAGCTGAAGCGGGACGGGGTCGTGGGCGGCGGGATGCTACCGAAGCTGGACAGCTGCGTGGAGGCGATCCGCGCGGGCGTGGGCAAGGTCCACCTGGTGGACGGGCGGATGCCCCATTCGCTGTTGCTGGAGATTTTTACGAAACAAGGAGTAGGAACGGAGATTATAGCAGATGAGCAAGAGTGAGGATATTGCCGGATTGTTTGACCAGTATGTCATGCGCACCTATTCGCCGACGGCGACGCTGGTGACGGGCAGCGGGTGCAAGGTGAAGAACCCGGAGGGGAACACGTTCATGGACTTCACGTCCGGGCTGGCGGTGCATAACGTGGGGCATTGCCACCCGAAGGTGGTGGAGGCGGTGCAGGACCAGGTGGCGACGCTGGGCCATGTGTCGAACCTCTTCTACACGCCAAGGCAGGCCCTGCTGGCGCAGCGGCTGTCGAAGCTGTCGTCGCTGGGGGGCAAGTGCTTCTTCTGCAACTCCGGCGCGGAGGCGAACGAGGCGATGATCAAGCTGGCGCGCGCGTGGGGGCACGCGAAGGGCAAGTACGAGATCATCACGTTCCAGAACTCGTTCCACGGGCGCACGCTCGCGACGCTGACGGCGACGGGGCAGTCCAAGGTGCAGAAGGGCTTCGAGCCGCTGCCCGTGGGGTTCGCGTATGCGGCGTTCAACGACCTGGCGTCCGTGCGCGAGGCCGTCGGCGAGCACACGGTGGCGGTGATGCTGGAGGCGGTGCAGGGCGAGGGCGGCGTGCTGCCGGCGGATGAGGAGTTCGTCGTGGGCCTGCGCAAGCTGTGCGACGAGAAGGGGCTGCTGCTGCTGTTCGACGAGGTGCAGTGCGGCATGGGGCGCACGGGCAAGTGGTTCGGGTGGCAGCACTTCCCGGTCAAGCCGGACGCGTTCACGCTGGCGAAGGCGCTGGCGGACGGCATCCCGATGGGGGCGCTGGTGGCGTCGCCCGCGCTGTCGAACGTGTTCAAGCCGGGGATGCACGCCTCGACGTTCGGCGGCAACCCCATCTCCTGCGCGGCGGCGATGGCGGTGATGGACGTGATTGAGGAGGAGGACCTGCTGGACCACGCGGCGAAGATGGGCGTGCTGCTCGCAGAGGGCCTGAAGATGTTCGTGGACAAGTACGACCAGGTGCTGGACGTGCGCGGCAAGGGGCTGATGGTCGGCATGATCCTGGAGGGCCAGGCGAAGGACATCGTTGACCTCTGCCGCGAGATGGGCCTGCTCTGCTGCGCGGCCGGCGAGCACGTCGTGCGCTTCCTGCCGCCGCTGAACGTGAAGGAGGCGAACATCGAGGAGGCGCTCGAGATGGTGGGCGACGCGCTGGACGAGCTGTACGGCGAGGCGGAGGAAGACGAGGGCTGAAAACTTTTTCCGCCCGGCGCAAAAAAAGGCTATGCAAACGGGCGGAGTTCTGATAAGGTGTAACGCATGAAATTGAAGAAACCAACAGACCCGATGGGTGGTGACGAGGGCAAGGGCGGCGCGTTCATTTCGTCGCGCCTGCGCAACCCCGAGGCGGAGATTGCGGCATCGCGCGGGAAGCCGGACATTGTCGGCGGCATCTTCGCGATTATCGCGACGCTCCTGCTGCTCGCGGTGGCCATCATCGCTTACATGAACTGGGACGAACTCAGCAAGTGGGCCTAGCGGAGGCATAACTTGATCTCGATGATGCGCAGATGGCTCAGGCGTCTGCGGAGTTTGTATTATTTGACGCCAGCCACGATTTACTTGGTGGCTGTGTGTTTTTTTGTTTTCTCGATTCAGACGCTTTCCGCCCATGTGTATTTCGTCTATGGGTACACCTTCGACAAGCCGCTTGAGCTGTGTTTCGCGCTGAACTGGGGCCTCCTGAAGCACGGTTTCTTCTGGCAGCCGATCACCTACGCGCTGCTGCACGGCAACCTGTTCCACCTGCTGATGAACATGCTGGTCATCGTGCTGTTCGGCGCGGGGGTGGAGATGGAGGTCGGTGGGAGGCGCTTCCTGCGGATTTTCTTTTTCGGCTCGATCCTTGGCGGGCTGGGGTGGCTGGGGCTGCTGGCGCTGATGCCGATCCTGCCGCCGATGGATGCGTTCGCGCAGTGGGTCCCGGCGGCCGTGCGCCGCTGGATGCCGCTCGCCCCCCTCACGCGCGAGGCGCTGGACACGGCGATGTGCGTCGGCGCGTCGGGCGGCGTGTTCGCGCTCATCGGCGCGTACGCGGCGATGTTCCCGAACCGCACCGTGTATGTGCTGATCCCGTTCCCCGTCAAGATGCGCGCGCGCACGCTGGCCATCTTCGTGGGCGTGGCGACCGTCATCGAGGCCATCTTGATCCAGACGAACGTGGCCTACGCCGCGCACCTCACCGGCTGCCTTGCCGGGTACGCCTACGGCGCGGTGCTGCGGCGCAAAGGCTTTAACGACTGGACGCTCCGGCGCGACAGGAGGACCATGAAATGTATCGTCAGCATAGAGACGTGATGCAGGACCCGCGCGCCGCCGCGTGCGCGGCCGCCGCCCTGCGCGAGGATGTCGGCGACGGCGACGCCACGACCCTCGCGCTCGTGGACCCCGCCGCCGTGGCCACCGCCGTCATACAGGCCCGCCAGCCGTGCCGCGTCGCGGGCGCGACCGTCGCGCGCGCCGTGCTGGCGATGGTTGACCCCGCCCTGCAAACCGAAATCCTCATCCCCGACGGCCACGACGCCGCGCAAGGCGACACCGTGCTGGCCGTCCGCGGCCGCGCCGCCTCGATCCTCACCGCCGAGCGCACCGCCCTCAACTTCATGCAGCGCCTGTGCGGCATCGCCACGCTGACCGCGCGTTTCGTCGAGGCCGTCCGCGAGCACGGCACCATGATCCTCGACACGCGCAAGACCACCCCCAACCTGCGCCTCTTCGAGAAATACGCCGTGCTGTGCGGCGGCGGCGCGAACCACCGCTTCGGCCTCTACGACCGCATCCTGATGAAGGACAACCACCGCCGCCTCTGGAAAGACGGCGACCCCGACCGCCTCGACCTCGCCGTGGAGGCCGCCCGAAAGGCCTACCCCGCCCTCGCCGTCGAAATCGAGGTCGAGAGCGTCGCCGAATGCCAGAGCGCCCTGCGCGCGCGGCCCGAATGGATCATGCTCGACAACATGGACTGCGACATGATGCGGGCGTGCGTCGCCCTCTGCAAAGGCATTTCGCTGACCGAGGCCTCCGGCGGCATCACCCTCGAACGCGCGCGCGAGGTCGCCGCCACCGGCGTGGACGCCATCTCCCTCGGCTGCCTCACCCACTCCGCAGGCTCGGTGGACCTCTCGCTGGAGATGGCGTGATAGGTAATAAGTGATAGGTAATAGGTAAAAGGTAAAAGGTGAAATGCGTTGCGGATAAAGCAGATTCAAATCGATTGCAGTCGATTGCACTCGGCTTCAGTCGATTTCAGTCGAAACCAAAATCTAAAATCTAAAATCTAAAATCCCCACCTCTCCACCCCTCCCCCCCTGCCCATGAAAATCATCACCATCGACGTCGGCAACACCTCCACGGGCATCGGCCTGTACGACGGCAAGCGCGTCACCCGCGTCACGCACGTCAAGGGCGGCATCATGCAGCAGCCTGAGGCGTGCGCCCAGGCCGTGCGCGAAGCCGCGCGGGGCATGGTCAACGGCGCGGTGCTCGGGTCGGTGGTGCCGAAGGCCAACCCGCTTTGGAAGAGATTGCTCAAGACGGAACTGGGGTGCAATGTGCTGGTCGTCCACGCCGGGCTGCCGATGGAGGTGACGGTCGATTACCCCGCGCCCGAGACCATCGGCGCGGACCGCCTCGCGGACGCGTGCGGCGGCGTGCGGCGGTACGGCGCGCCCCTAATCGTGGCGGACTTCGGGACCGCGCTCACCTTCGACGTCGTCACCGAAGACCTGCGCTACATCGGCGGCGCCATCACCCCCGGGCTGCCCCTGATGACCGACTATCTCCACGAGCGCACCGCGCTGCTCCCGCGCGTGCAGCTGGCAGGCCCGTGCCCCCCCTTCGGCCGCTCCACCGAGCAGGCCATGCGCGTCGGCGCACAGGTGGGGTACAGGGGCATCGTGCGCGAGATCGTCACGCACCTCCAGCGCCAAATCCCCGGCGACTTCAAACTCGTCGCCACCGGCGGCCATGCCGGGTGGGCGCTCAAAGGCTCCGGCATGCCCTTCATCATCGACCCCGCCCTCTGCCTCTTCGGCCTCGGCTGCATCTTCGAGACGGTCTCTAAAAATTAGAAATCAGGAGTCAAATGGAGGGCGCTCGTCCCCGCGCACCGAAGGCTGGAAGCCCTCGGGGAATATCCAATATCCAACACGGAATGTCCAATGTCCAAGTTAAGGTGGCTCGGGCATTCCTGCCCGAGGGCAAGGCGAGGGCTGAAAGCCCTCGGGAATATCCAATAACCAACACGGAACATCCAACGCCCAAGTGGGGTGCGCTCTGGAGGGTGGGGGTATCCCATCCCTCCACGCTGCAGCCTATCGCAAAATCAGCACCGTCCCGACCGAGGTTGTGACGTAGAGGCAGGCGTCGGGCTTGTAGAGGGGCTTGGCGTTCTTGGCGCCTTCCAGCGTGAGCGTCTTGCCGATGAGGGGCAGGCCGTTCGGGGCTTGGGTGAAGTCGCCGACCTTGATGAGTTTGCCGGAGGGCGGCTCGCTGCCCATGATGACGCGCAGGCCGCCGCCCGCCAGTTTGGTGTCGCCGACGGCGGCCAGCACGGCTCCGGCGGACTCGATGAAGAGGTCGTTGAGCAGCAGGGTGCCGGTCATCGTGGCTTCTTGCCGGCTGGCGATGTCGATCGTGCCGATGCCGGGGCCGTCAACCACGCCGAGCGTGCCGACCTCGAGCGTGAAATCGGCGGCGACGAAGGGGATTCCGGTCACATCCTCGCCCACGGTGTCGGCGGGGTCGGCGAACAGCATGAGGTTGGGGAGGTATTGGGAGGTCCCGCCGGGGAGGGTGACGGACACCCGCAGCCCGTACCCGCTGCCGCCCTGATAATAGAGGAGGGCGAAGTCGTGCGTCCCTGCGGTGAGTTCGATGACCCCGGACCTGTCCTGCATACCGTGGTCATTGTTGTTGTCCACCAGCAGCGCGTTGTCAATGTACAGCATACTGTTGTCGTCGCTCCGTGTCGTGAACGTGTAGAAGCCCGGCACATCGATCCGTATCTTCCCCTTCCAGATGGCGCCGAAGTAGGTGTTCCTGGTTTTGGCGGGCTGCGGGAAGAGCGACCCGTTGTCCGCGAAGTCCATGGTGTCGCCAGCCTCCCACGTGGACGCTTTGCAGAGGAGCGGGAAACCTTTCAGGTACGCCTCGCCGGTCTCGAGTGAGGTGAAGTAGGGCGAGACGACCTTCGGGTCGGTGTTGCCGGGGACCTCGTAGTAGTACCCGTAGAGGCCCGTCACCCCGCCGGCCCAGGTGGGCTCGACGTTGACCTCGCCGCCCGCCTGGATCATCAGCGTGTCGATGTAGTACGCGTTCGTTTCCCCGTACGACAGCGTCAGCGTCGCGTTCGAGAAGATCGCGGGGATGAGCGCGGGGACGGATTCCGACGACGGCGGGAGCAGCAGCCTCGCGCCGTCCTCGAAGCGCACGCTCGCGGGGTCGGGCCCTTGGGCGAGGCTCGCGGCCTGCACGTTCGCGTCGCCCGTGATCACGAAGTCGCCGGCGCTGAACACGCCCTTGAAATCGTCGCCCATGTTGCACAGCGTCACGCGGCCGCCGCCGATGTTGCAGATCTCGCCGCAGCCGGAGATGGTCCCCGTGAACACGATGTCGTCGGCGCGGTTGAACACCAGCCGCGCGCCTTCCGACACATAGACGTGGTCGCTGTTGCCGAGCGAGCCGGACACGCCGCCGTCGCCCACGACCAGCGTCCCCTTCATCACGAGCCACCCGCCGTGGAAGCCGTCGTTGTCGAGGACGAGGGTCATGGTCTCGTCGCCGTTCTTCTCGATCTCCGAGCCGGACACCCCGGTCAGGGGCTTGTCGAACACCTGCGGCGCACCGTCCACTTGGAAGCGCAGGGACGCGGCGGCATGGCGCAACGCCACGCTGCCGTCGCCCTCCACGCCGTGAACCGTCGAGACGCTCGGGCGCAGCAGGGCGTTGGGCATGCGTTTCGTGCGGGTGTCGTGCGGCTCCATCACGGTCAGCCCGATATAGTATCCGCTACCACCCTGCCCCCAGAGGACTTGGAAGTCATGCGAGCCGGCGTCCAGATAGACGGTTGTCGTTATCTCGACGTTGCTGGCATTGCCACGCAAAAGAACCATAACCCCGTCGATGAACAGTTCGGCGCGGTCATCGTTGATGAACCCGAAGGTGTAGTCGCCCGGCTCCAGCGCGAGGAACTTGCCTTGGAAGCGCGCGCGGAACTGCTCCTTGTTGCCTGTCGGCGGGTACTCATACGAGTACGGGCCGGGGAAGAGCCTTTCCGTGTACCAGAACTCCGGCGCGTTCGCCACCGCCACCGCGCCTGTCTGCGTCGTGTAGGCATAGTACGTGGGAACCAGCGTGCTGAAGTAACCGCGCATCGTCGGGTAGCTCGTCGGCCCGCCGCTATAGTTCACGTTGTAATAAGTTCCGCGCAGGCCGATGTTCGGCACGTCCGCGTCGTCCGCGAGGACGGCCAGTTCCGTGCCGGCCGCGAGGCGGATCGGCTGCGTGAACGGGTACGCCGAAATCAAACCCAGCGTGCCGTCGCTCACGGTGACCTGCCCGTTGAACTCGGGGACGTCCTGCCAAGCGAGGACGAAGTCCGCCGCGCCGCTCTTGATGAGACGCGCGTCCGCGCTGGCGGCGACGAGGCGCCCGGTGTAGGCGCTGGGTATCTCGCCCGTGATGCTCAGCGCCATGTTGCCGTGCACATCCACGCGGCTCGACGGCTCGCCCGAGAGCGCGCCGACGGTCACGGGGTACGGGCGCAGCAGCCGCTGGGGCAGCACCGCCTCCTCCCCGCCGGGGGGCGTGAAGAACACCGTCAGCCCGCGGTCGCCGCCGGCCTGATGGTGGCCGATGACGATGTCGTGCCAGCCCTGCGCCAGGTACACCGGGACTCCGGCGCGATAGGTGTACGCTTGGTCAAAGCAGTTCGTGATGGCGGGCTGGCGGTCGATGAACACGCAACTGCCGTCGTCGGAGGAGGTCGCGAAGATGTACTCGCCGTCCGCCTCGGCGTAGAACTCGCCCGTCCAGCGGCCGTAGTGGTTGGCGCGGTTGTTGAAGTTGCCTTGGAACTTCGAGCCGGGCGCGCCGTTCCCGGAGTAGCCCGCGTCGAAGCCCTCGCCGAAACTGAAACTGGACTGGACGTGGAGCGGCGCGTAGGGCGCGAGCAGCGCGTCGAACGCATCGATGTCCGTCAGGTAGGCGGGGGAAATCCGCGAGCGCATCCCGTCGTCGTTGAACCAGTAATACTCGCCCGTCAGCCCGTACTCGTCCGTCGCGGCGAGGCCCACGTTGAACGTCGTGATGCTCGCGTTTATGCCGTTCTCGTTGTTGAACAGCGAGACGCTCCCGAACGTCGTCTCCGCGCCTGTGGTGACCGTCCTGCGCTGGACCGAGAGGGCGTTCACGTCCGCCCCCTTCCAGAACGTCTCCGTGCCGTCGCCGGTCTTGAAGAGTTTCGCCGGGGCGGCGACCGTGCCGAGGAACGTGCCGCCCTGATTGGCGTTCCCGATGGTCAGGGTCGCGCCCGCGCCCGTCGAGTCGATGATGTCCCCCGCGCCGTTCAGGCCGTTCACGTTCACGCCGAAGCCGTTGAGGTCAAACGTCCCCGCCGGGAAGATGTTGCCGTTGTTGACGTGCAGGTTGCCCTTGTTCGCGCCATACGGGATGGTGTCCGCCGCGCCGACTTTCAGGATGCCGCTGTCCACGCGCGTCATGCGGCGGTAGGTGTTGGGCATATCGAGCGTGAGCGTCCCCGCGCCGAGTTTGCGCAGGCCCAAGATCGCGGAGGTGCCGTCGGGCGCGTCGAAGTTCGGCGTCACGTTGCCCAGCGGGTTCTCGAACGCGTCGCTCCACGTGATGTCCAGGTCCGTCGCGACGCCGAACATCCCGTTGCCTTCGATGAGGTTGGTCTTGACCCAGCTGAAGTTGCTGCCCCAGCCGATGGCGAACCCGCCGTCATCGGAGTTGCTGTTGATCGTGAGGGTCCCCTCCCACGTGTTGTTCGCGCCGCCGAACATGAGCAGCCCCCTGTCCGAATTCTGCACGGTGTTCGTGATCGGGCCCGTGCCGCTGAGGCCGCCCTGCCACACCCAGCCCCTGTTGTCCGGCGTGGAGATCAGCACGCCGCCGTCGCCGACCCACAGCCCGTGGTCGGGGAGCGTGAACCCGTACGGGACATCCGCGCCGTCGGTGTTCGGGCGCAGGCAGCCGCCGTCGATGCGGACGAAGTCCGCGCGGGGCGCGCCCAGCGCGCCGCCCATCGACGTGATCTCGCGCATCGAGACCGCGCCGCCGTTCGTCACCACGATGCCGCCCGTGAACGTGTTGTTCGTCCAGAGGCGCACGGGGTTGCCGGGGAAGTCGATGAGCAGCGAGCGCGGGGTCACGCCGTCGTCCGCCATGTTCTTGGGCTTGAGGCCGTCGCTCCGCCAGTCGCCCTGCCCGCCGCCGAGGCGGTAGATGTCGCTCACGTAAGGCGTCAGCAGCGAGACGTCATACTCCGCGCCGGTGTCCGAACTGAACGAGATGCCGGGCAGCTGGCTGAGGTCATAGGCCGCCTGATGCATGTTGTTTTGAGTGGTGATGAGGAGGACCCCGTAGGAGTCCGTCTTGATGCGGGCGATGATGCTCTGCACGACGGCCGCGTTCACGTTGTTGTTGAACTTCAGCGCCGCGCCGTTGTAGATGCCGATGTCGCGGACGCCCGGCGCCGCCTGATAGCCCAGCGCGTTGGCGTGCCGCATCTCGAGGACACCGCCGTTGATGGTGGTGCCGCCCGTGTACTGGTTGTCGGCCTCGAACACGATCCACCCTGTCCGCTGCGACGCCGCCTCGATGACGACGCTCGCGTTCTGGGGGATCACCGCCTTATAGAAACCGCTGACCGCGATGAACCGATACACATTGTTGGCCGGCGTGTACGTCCCCGCGCTGCCCGTGTACTCCCCGCTCCCTTCAATGCTGAGCGCCAGGTTCGGGTGCTGCGACAGGTCGAGGCTCTCGTTCAGGTTGTTGCCGTACAGCATGAGCGCGCCCGTGGAGGCCTTGTCGATCAGCCCCAGCAGGGCGGCCGCGCCGCCCGCGACATCGTAGCCCATGCGGCCGGGCGCCTCCAGCAGGACGTTCGCGACCCCGCTCGGCAACGACTCCGCCGTGAGGAGGCGCAGGTGCCCGTCCCGCACAACGATGTCCCCCGTGAACGTGCTCGCGCCGCGCAGTTGCAGCGTCCCCGGCCCCGTTTTCGTCAGGCCGCCGCCGGGGCTGTTGGGATCCTCGACCAGCGGCGGGTTGATCTCGATCGTCGTGTTGGCGATGACGTCGAAGCACGCGCCGCCCGCCTGCACATACGCCGCCGTCAGCCTGCAGAGGAACCCTTGGTCCGCGTTCGCGCCTTGGCGGTTGTCGCGGTTGCGGAACGTGCCGCCGTTCATATAGACGATGTTCACGGCAGGGTCGTTCCCGATAACCCTGCTGACCCAGACCAAGCCGCCGTTCAGGTACAGTTCCGCCAGGCTGCTCGCGTTCTGGCCGCCTGACGACATCGACACGTCGCCGAACTGCCTCACCATGCCGCTGTTGACGATGAGTTTCGCCTGCGCACCCGCCCCGTGCCCGAGGTTGAAACTGGTGCCGCGCTCGCCGCGTATCTCCCCGCCCGCCACGACCACCGTGCCCGTCGCGCCCTCCGCCGTCGCGAAGAGCGTGTTGTTCGACACCGTGACCAGCCCGTTCGCCAGCACCTCCATGTACCCGTCGCCGCCGATGCCCTTGCCGACCTGCACCGCCCCGTCCGCGCAGAGCCACGCCAGTTCAGAGCCGCCGCCGATGACCGCGCTCCCGGAACCCCCGTCCCGCCCTAGGTACAGGTGGGGGTTCGCCGCGCCCATGATATGGAACTTGCCGCCCGTCAGCGCAAAATCGAACGCCGCCCCCGGGCCAGTCCCCATGTTGACCCCTGCCGGCGGGTTCGCCACCGCCAGCAGCCCGCCCGACATGTGCAGGCCGCCGTCAAAACCGTAGAAATTCGCGAAGGTGTTCACGCCGGAGAACTCCGCAATCCCGCCGTTCTCGATGTGAACGTCCTTGCCGTCCGTCGGCACGACGCCGTAAAACCAGTTCCCCGCCGTGTCCCATGCCGCCGGTGTCCCCGCCGCGCCCGCCCAGACAAACGGCTGCTCCGAAGGCTGCGGCTGCGGGGTGAACCCCATCGCCGCGCAGTCGCTCAGGTAATTCCCGATGACCGTTGACGGCGGCAGCGTGGTGTCGTAGATGCGCAGGCGCGCGATCGAGCCGCGGAACTGGATCTGGTCGTGATTCGCGTTGTCCATGTTGCGCACGCCCGAGAGCGAGAAATAGCCCAGGTCATTGCGGATGTTGACCCCCGTCCGCGTCATGCTCAGCCACATCGCCCCGTCCACGTAAAGCCGCTCGACGCCGCTCGCGTCCCGCGTCCCCGCCACGTGATGCCACTGCCCCACCGCCGGGACGGCCGGGGACGTAGCGCCCCACGGGATATTGTGGTCGTTGCCGTTATGCTCGATCGCGATGCCCGCGTTCGAGCCGTAGCGGAACTCCATGCACGTCCCCGCAGCGGAGTTGTTCGGCCACTGGTTGCGCCCCGTCCACGCGAACGCCGCCTCATCGCCGTAGATGGCCGGCTTGTAGATCCAGATCTCGAACGCCCACGGCCCCCGCCCGCAGATCGCGTTCGGCGACACCATGTTCGTCATCACCCGTTCCGTCCAGGTCGCCGAGACGAACGACACCGCCGGGATGCCCGCGACGTCATCGTTGTACACCGTCCCCGTGCCGCTGCCCACCGGGCGGAACTCGCTGCCCAGCGTCCCGTGGTTCACCCACGCGGGGACAGCCTCCCCGTCATTCAGCACGGAGACGAAATCCTCCGCCGTCAGGTCAATCAGCAACGCCGCCTGCCCCGACACACCCACCGCCAGCGCCACCAGCGCCGCCAAACCCATCTTTAACCCTATACGCATAACACACCTCATTTCTATTCTGCCTGCCACACCGTAACCAAAGTAAAACCTTATTACAGATTACGCAAAGATTGTACGCCCAGTTACGCGTAAGGCGCAAGCCTAAAAAAAGAAAATTTCCTATCCTGCCCTTTCCCCTTATTTTCTCCTTCCCCTTTGCACGGCGGTTGTGCTATTTTACTGGGTAATGTTTTTTAATGCGTGGAAGAGGAACGACGATGAGACGGAATGTTCTGTGTGGGTTGATGGTTGTTGCGGCGGCGGTTACGGTCGCGGGGGCGGAGCGGAAGTTTAATGCGCCGTACTCGGGTGAGAACCTGAACCGCGTGGCGTTCCCGGTCGGGGGCATGGGCGCGGGGATGTTTTGCGTGGAGGGCTATGGGGCGATCTCGACGATGTCGGTGCGGCACCGCATGGAGTTTTTCCATGAGCCGTCGTGCTTCGCGGCGGTGTGCGTGCTGGGCGACAAGCCGGAGGATAACGTGGCGCGTGTGCTGGAGGGGCCGATCCCGGATTGGAAGTATTTCGGCTTGGGCGGCGCGGGCAACGGGTCGTCGGGGCGCACCTACGGGTTCCCGCGTTTCCGCGCGTGCGAGTTTTCGGCGCGGTTCCCGTTCGCGACGGTCTCGCTGAAAGATAAGGCGGTGCCGCTGAGCGTGGACTTGACGGCGTGGAGCCCGTTCACGCCGCCGGACGCGGATGGGTCGAGCCTTCCGGCGGGGGCGCTGGAGTACCGTTTCAGGAACACGGGCAAGAAGCCCGTGCGGGCGGTGTTCTCGTTCAACACGCGTAATTTCATGGGCGACAATAACAGCTCGGTCGGGGCGACGGACGGGGGCTTCGTGCTGTATGAGCGTTCGGCCAAGGACGAGGGCCGCGAGAAGGGCGGGGCGTTCGCGGTGTTCGTGGATGACAAGGCGGTGAGCGTTGACCATTGCTGGTTCAGGGGCGGGTGGTGGGACGCGTTGACCATCGCGTGGGACAATGTGGCGTCGGGGCGCATGATCAGCAACCCTCCTGCGGCGGGCCACGCGCCGGGGGCGTCGCTGTCGGTGCCGTTCGCGCTGAAGCCGGGCGAGGAGCGCGTCATCCGCCTGAACACGTGCTGGTATGTGCCGGGCAGCACGCTGCGCTCGGGGCAGGTGCGGGCGCCTTCCGGGGGGACCCAGCCGGTGGCGGCGTTCCACAAGGGGCCTTCGCGCGGGGCGATCGCGGGGCAGCAGCCCGTGTCGGGGTTCTTGGGCAAGGGGCTGGTGAACACGTTCGACCCTTACGGGGATGTGGCGGTGGGGACGCTGACGTCGCCGGAGTTCGAGGTGTCGAAGAAGTTCGTGCATTTCCTCGTCGGCGGCGGCGACCTGGCGAAGCAGACGTGCGTTGACCTGCTGGTGGGCGGGGCGGCCGTGCGCTCGGTGACGGGCAAGGGCACGGAGACGCTGGAGTGGGCGACGTTCGACGTGTCGGAGTGGATGGGCAAGAAGGCGCAGGTGCAGATCGTTGACCGTGCGACGGGCCACTGGGGGCACATCAACGTTGACCACATCGTGTTCAGCGATTTCGCGGTCAAGGAGCTCCTGACGGGGCGGGGCAACGAGATCGTGAATGACGCGGTGCGCGTGACGGTGTTCGAGGATTTCGAGGGCAAGGATTTTGGCAAGTGGGTGTCCGACCCGCCGTTGCCGGAGTGCGACTGCGACGGCGACTGCGATGCCGTCCCGACGATGTATAAGCCGTGGTATTCGGTGCGCTTCAAGTCGCTGCAGGAGGTCGCGGACTATTGGCGCGAAAACGCGGCGGGCCTGCGGAAGCGCAGCCAAGCGTTCAGCGATGCGTTCTACGACACCACCCTCCCGCCCGAGGTCGTCGAGGCCGTCGCGGCGAACATGACGATTTTGAAATCGCCCACCGTGCTGCGCCAGCATGACGGCCGCCTGTGGTGCTGGGAGGGGTGCGGCGACGGTGGCGGGTGTTGCGACGGCACCTGCGCCCACGTGTGGAACTACGCGCAGGCCATCAGCCGCCTGTTCCCGTCGCTGGAGCGCGGTCTGCGCCAGACCGCCTTCTTCGAGGGGCAGGAGGACAGCGGGCGGCAGGCCTTCCGCAAGAACCTGCCCATCTCGCCCGGCGGCGCCGCGTTCGAGGCCTGCGACGGTCACTGCGGCGAGATCATGCAGGTGCACCGCGAATGGCGCGTCAGCGGCGACCGCGAATGGCTCGCCACCTTCTGGCCGCAGGTCAAGACCGCCATGGAGTGGGCCGTCAAGAAATGGGACCCGCGCGAGACCGGCCTGCCCGAAGAGCGCCACCACAACACCTACGACATCGACTACTTCGGCCCCGACGGCCACTGCGGCAGTTTCTACCTCGGCGCGCTCGCCGCCACCGCCCGCATGGGCGCCGCCATGGGCGAGGACGTGTCGCGCTACCGCGAGCTGCTCGCCAAGGGCCGCGCGCGCATGGAGAAGGAACTCTTCAACGGCGAATACTTCATCCACGACGTGATGAAAGAGGGCCTGACCCACAACTTCGGCCCCATCAACCCCAACGACCAGAGCGAGGCCTACCGCGCCATCGCCGCGCGCGTCAACGACGAGGGGCCCAAGTACCAGTACGGCACGGGCTGCCTCTCCGACGGCGTGCTTGGCCTCTGGATGGCGCGGGTGTGCCACATCGACGAGGATCTCGTCGACCCCAAGATGGTCCGCAGCCACCTGCTCTCCATCCACAAGTACAACCTCAAGCGCGACCTCTCCCAGCACGCCAACCCCCAGCGCCCCTCCTACGCGATGGGCGACGACGGCGGGCTGCTGCTCTGCTCCTGGCCGCGTGGCGGCAAGCCCCTCCTGCCCTTCGTTTACAGCGACGAGGTGTGGACGGGCATCGAGTATCAGGTCGCCTCGCACCTGATGATGATGGGCGAGGTCGAGAAGGGCCTGGAGATTGTGCGCATCTGCCGCAAACGCCACGACGGCGTGCGCCGCAACCCGTTCAACGAATACGAGTGCGGCCACTGGTATGCGCGGGCGATGGCGAGTTACGCGCTCATCGAGGCCTTCACGGGCGTGCGCTACGATGCGGTTGACCAAGCCCTGCGCGTCAGCCCCAACGCCCCGAAGTCCAGCCGCTCCTACATCAGCACCGACACCGGCATCGGCACGGTCACCGTCAAAGGCGGCAAGGCAAGCATGAAGACGTTGAGCGGAAATTAACGTGCGAGTAAAAGGAGGATAGGACAATGTCCGTGAAGAAAACAGTGACGGCGAAAACGAAAAAGGCCACGGCGAAACCTGTGGCCGCTGTGAAGAAAACGACCCCGAAAAAACCTGCGGCGAAAACGACTGTCGCGAAGAAAGCGGTTGCGGCAAAAACGGTTGTGAAGGCGAAGGCGGTTATGAAGAAACCTGCCGCGAAGAAAGCGGCCGTGAAGGCGAAGGCGATAAAACCTGCCGTGAAAAAAACGGTCGCGAAGGTGAAGGCGGCGGACATCCCCGTCGCCAAGCCAGCGCCTGCCCGCAACGCGCCGAAGCCGCGCGTGCAGGAGGTGATCCCCGTCGATCCGAAGCCCAGCGCACGGACGTGCCCGCTGGTGCTGGACGGCATTATCGCTGCGGTGAAGTTTTCAACGCGGGATTGTTTTTCGTGCGATGAGTTCGACTGCCGTTTCTATGCGGCGGAGGAAAGCTCGGGCGCGTTGGGAAGCCGCTTGTTCGCCCCCGACGAGGAGGACGACGATTTCGGCGATGATGGCGACGGCGGCTTCGGCGGCTTCTACGGTGATGCCGGCGCGGATGATGACGATGACTATGACGACATGAGGTGAGGGTGTTTTATGCGACTGTTGAAATATGCGACGACGTGTATGTGTGTGGCGCTGGCCGCAGGGGTATGCTGCGCGGCGGAAAAGGACGACAAGGCCAAGCCCCCGAAGGGCAAGAAACCGAATGTCCTTGCGCTCATGAAGCCTGCCGACGAGTTGATTAACAATGCGCAGGACGCTCACACGGAGGGCGACACAAAGAAAGCGGTGGAGTTTTACCGCCAGGCACTGGAGAGCCTGACGAAAATTGAGGAGGAGCATTACGCATGGGTGGCCACGACGGAGTTCCACCCGCTCCGCTTCCGCAAGGTGTTCTGCGAGACGCGCATCGAGAGCATCTTGCTGGATGACGCGAAGACGTTCTCCCGCATGATTGTGGTGACGGACACGCAGGAGTTGGAGCAGAAACGTGCGGAGCGCCTGAAGAAGGCCGCAGGGGAGGCCCCCGAGGAGGCCACGCCCCGGAAGCTCGGCATCAAAGATGGTGTCGCGCCGTCGGATGCGTTTGACGACATCGAGGGCGATGCGGGCGGGCCTGTGCAAATCAGCGAGGAGATGGACTGGGCAAAGGATATGCTGCTGATTGACCAGTTCGACGACGCGGAACAGGCGTTGCTCAAAGTGTTGCGCGTTGACCGCGAGAACCGTCAGGCTCAATTCCTGATGGCGCTCTCGCGCGTACGGCAAGGGAAGAACACAGACGCGCTTGTCATACTGGACGGCCTTCTGGAGGACGACGCGAAGGACGAGTCGGCCCTCCTGCTGGCCGCCGGCGCGTACATGGCGACGGGCGCGTACAGCAAGGCCGTCAACGCGCTGGACCGCGCGATGAAGGCGAACCCGAAACGTCCCGACGCGTGCCTCAACATGGCGTGGCTGCTGCTGGAGATGCGCCCGGAGGACACGTCCGAGGCGGAGGCTTATTACCGTCAGGCCGTGAAGATGGGCACGTCACGCGTGCGTGACCTTGAAAAGCGGCTGGGCATCAAGCAGGAATGAACGGGAAAGGGGGAATTAGGAATTCAAAGTCCACAATTCGTAATTCCGAATTCACATAGCGCACCTGATTCCTCATTCCGAATTTCTAATTCCTGGTTCGGAGGCACGAAGGCCTCTCCCCGCCGTGCGTTTCCGTGCCTCTGGATGAAACCATCGCCTCCCCTTTTTTTCTTGCCAAGCAGAAGTGTCAAATGCGACGGGACACACTTTTTTTTCACACAGAGCCACAGAGGCACAGAGAGTTTTTTAGAGAATTCCGAGAAACTCTGTGCCTCTGTGGCTCTGTGTGAAACCGATGCAATGCAACAGGGCATCACATCATTAGTCCACAGTGACAATGTTATTGCCAAACACCATACACATTGTTTTTCGGGCAAGCAGGCAGAATGCCTTACGGTCAATATGCCGGGAACGCAAGACTTCCGGCTTGCCGATTGTAATAGGTGCAGGTCGCCGGGAGCGCAAGGCTTCCGCCTTGCCAAGTATAAAAGATACAATAAATGCAAGGCGGAAGCCTTGCGCTCCCGGCGATTCCTCATTAGGAGGCGTGGAGGTTCCCGCCTCAGTGAGCCTCCGTGCCTCCATGTAGAACCCATAGCCTTCCTTTTTTCCTGTCACGGGGAAATGCCAGACGTGGGGGCACGACCCCCGATGCCTTCGATACCTTTCGATGCTCTCTATTTGTCTTGAAATATATTTATCTTCATATAAAATCTATTTTGCTTTTCTTGCATGAAAAAACATACTTCTCCGTTTTTTTTGTTTGCTTGAAAGTTTTCGCCATTATTTTCTTCAATTTTCCATTTGCAACTCATTAATAATTTTTCGTAATTTTTAAATCAATGTTCTGGTCAATTTTTTCCAATACTAGTCTGATTACTCCGGTATCTCCTTCCAACGTTTCATTCATTTCCGAAACTAATACCCCTTGCGGAATGGGTATGCAATAATGTTTTCCTTGTAATCTCACTGTTACGGATAACCCAACAAAATTTTCATCACATTTCTTACGGCAACCGAATAACAGTAGCACCATAAGCGTCATTACTAGCAAAACTGTTTTCATTTGCATTTTACACATGCATAATTAGGGCGCATACAGCCCGTGCCACCTTCTTGACAAAACTATGCGGGAACAAAACCATGTTGAGAGTATAGCCCTGAAGGTAAAATCACGCAACGTTTTTTTAGATGGCCTGCCCGTTTTTTTCATGCAGAGTGCTGGGAGCGCAAGGCTTCCGCCTTGCCAAGTATAAAAGATACAATAAATGCAGGGCGGAAGCCCTGCGCTCCCGGCGATTCCTCATTCCTAATTCGGAGGCAGAGACCTCCGCATGCGGGACAGGGAAAAGTTTATCTGTTGACTCCGGTTCTAAAATGAGCGCCCCAGATGCTATCGGATATTCATACTTTACCCCAATTATCAGTCGAAATAAATACCTGTGTCTTTGGCGATGACCACCCCATTTGAAATTGCGATATAAAAACACCGGAAGTTGCTGTTTCCATCATAGCTTTTAGAATAATGAAGCCAAAAGACATCCGGGCTATTATATGATGCTTCCCGAAAAATATCGTGTATAGACGCGTTTTCATACGAATAATAAAAGTCCCCTGTCTTTTTCCGTTCGCATATGGCATCAAACGGATGGCCAAGTTTATCTAACACCTGTTGTGCTGTTGCCCCAATCGGAATTCTATGGAATTCGCTTTTAGAAAATCCGTCTGTGTAAACCGTGTTTGTCCTGCACATTATATACACAAAAATACATATTACAGCCATCACAATGAGGGTATAATACAATATAATCCGATGCCATTTAATTATTTTTACATACTTTCCTGTCAGCATGGATTTCACGGCCTTTCCTTTATTTTAAATGTTCTTGTGGTGGCTTATCTTTATAAGGCGGAATGTCTGGATTTGGCCATCTTTTTGGGGTTTTCTTTTCTTCTACATTCCATACTGGAAACCTAAAACGGCCGTCCTTCGTGAGGTTGCCGTCGGGGTCGTAGGTGAAGGCCTCGGGGGACTGGGCGGCGAAGAGATGGTTTGTTGTGGCGCATAAGGTGGTGCGGGCATTCCTGCCCGCAGGGGGAATCACGGGCAGGAATGCCCGTGCCACCTTCTTGACAAAACTATGCGGGAACAAAACCATGTTGAGAGTATAGCGCTGAAGGTGAAATCACGCAACGTTTTTTTAGATGGCCTTCCCGTTTTTTCACGCA